>OKVW01000125.1_pt1 | contig 52201 bp, 59 predicted proteins | sample 1606991 | NCBI WGS metagenome assembly OKVW01 (sample SAMN03281021, study PRJEB24777) | human gut metagenome | isolation source: fecal sample PR177 from 1 month old male Malay infant, vaginal delivered... | reverse complement strand
ACTGTAAAAGTAAACTCTTTGTCCTCATCGGAGATTCCACCCTCAGTGAAAAACCGGGCATCCATCCATTTCCATGTACCAATAATCGAATCTCCTTCAACAGTAACTTTCCAAGGATTGTTATCAGAATTTAGAACCTTTGGTGCGTCGCTTAAAACTTTTTCTTTCTCAATCATAAGAAATCATCTCCTTCTTTTGATAATCATTACTAAACATAACTAATCTTATAATACCAAGACCAGTCATATCGCCAGTAGTAAACCTGATCATACTATAACCGTAGTATACAATATCAATGATTCTAGATATAGCAAGAAGCAAAAATTGATCGATTGTCCGGCCAATTTTATTAGCTAGGGGCGATGTATCATGTAGAAATGATAAGCCGACGTCCATATGGAGCCATGATGATGGGATTTTCACCAGATTAAAGCTATATTGGCCAATCGACAAGACATCGACGGCTTTGGCACAATCCTGAAGATTATTCTATGTTTCCATGGGCCTCACCTCACAAGGGAAAAGACAGCCACTGCCCTTAAAACTTCTTGCTCAATCCATTATACAGGAAAATTAAAAATCAACCAAGAACAATAAAACTGCTCTTGACAGCAAAGGAAAGCTACAACCCTAGCAAGGTCAGCAAGCAAGGCTAATAGTACTGCTGCAATGGGAAATAACAAGTGTCCAGTAGGGCGGGTCCAAGAGCGGGCACAAATCCTACCAGACAGTACAATTACAAAAGTAAAGAAGGTCATAAAATCAGCTACTAGAGGGAACTGTGGTAAAAGACAAATAAGATGTTTAAATGATGACTATAAAGTCAAGTCAGATAAACAGGTATTTGAGCATATAAATTGCTTTTGACATTTTACTTACTTATAATAAGTACAATAATAAATGACTAGTAAAAGGCGGGTAAAACAATGGATAAATTTAAAAATATTATTATTGGATTTGGTAAGGCGGGTAAGACATTAGCTAAGTACTTGGCGCAGCATGATGAGACCGTGCTTCTGATCGAACGGTCAAAACAAATGTATGGAGGGACTTGCATCAATGTTGGCTGCCTACCATCTAAAAATTTAATTTTAAATGGTCAACGTGGCTTAGACTTTACTACGGCAGTTAATAAGCGTGGTGAGATGACTAGACAGTTGCGAGACAAAAACTATCACATGGTGGCTGATGAACCACTAGCAACGGTTTGGAATGGGTCAGCCCGTTTTATCGACAATTATGTTTTGGCAGTCGTAATGAGTGATGGAACAACTAAGAAGGTGAGAGGTGAACGCATCTTCATTAATACTGGAGCGGTTCCAAATTGGCCATCAATCCCAGGGCTAGAATTCGGTCAGCGGATTTTTACGTCTAAAGAAGCTATGGAATTGAAGAAACAACCGAAACGACTAGCAATTATTGGCGGCGGTTATATTGGCCTTGAATTTGCTGGAATGTTTAATTCATTTGGTACGCATGTAACGATTTTCGACCAACATACCAGATTGTTAGAGCGCGAAGATCCTGATATTGCGACCGAGGTCGTAACAGATCTGACTGACGCAGGGATCGAGATTAAACTGGAGACTCAACTAACTCAAGTAAAAGATAATGGTGAGAAGGTTACGTTATATTATCAACAAGGTGATCAAACTAACACTGCGGAATTTGATGCGGTATTAGTTGCAGTCGGTCGGCGACCTAATATAAGTAGTTTAGGACTAGAAAATACTGATATTGCTTTAACCAATCGCGGTGCTATTCAGGTCGATGATCATTTAAGAACTACAGTACAAAACATTTGGGCTTTAGGTGACGTTAATGGTGGCCCTATGTTCACTTATGTCTCATTGGATGATTTTCGTATTATCATAGATCAATTGTTTGGTAAGGGGAATCGCTCAACGGCTGATCGATCGGTAATACCAACTGCTTCATTCCTAAATCCACCGCTGGCCAACGTTGGCTTAAATGAACGTCAGGCCAAGAGTGCAGGTTATAACTTTCAAACTTTCAAGCTATCAGTTAAGGCGATTCCAAAGGCCCGTGTTTTAGAGGATCAACGTGGACTCTATAAGGTAATCATTGATCAAAATACACATTGTATTTTAGGGGCAACTTTGTATGCCGCTGAGGCTCATGAAACTATTAATCTAATTGCATTAGCGATAAAGGCCAAATTACCCTATGAAAAATTACGCGACATGATCTATACTCACCCAACAATGTCTGAAGCCTTGAATGACCTTTTTAAGACTCTGGTTGTGAAAAACTAGCACCCTAGAAGCATAAAGAAAGAACCGTTTGGAATTTCAAATGAAACTCTAAACGGTTCTTCTTCTTAGGAGGCTTATGTCATAAACCCTCTAATAAATTACCTATATTAGTCCACTAAAGGCCATCCAATCATGATCAGATAGTAAACCTGTTTATAACTACTAAACCTAAGCTTAATAGTAACATTACTATTCCAACGAACATCATACCTATTGATGATCTATCACCTGTTTGAGGTAATCTACTTGTTTTATCGTATGTTTTACCTTGAGTGAAATCTTTTGGTACTACCTTATTTCCATTATTAGGAACTTGAGGTTTCTTAGGCGTTGTCGGATTATGGGTATTAGTAATATTGTAACCATCAACAGTACTTGTGTACCCCGCAACTGCGTCTTCCGTAACTGTGTAGGTAATCTTCTTACCATTAGCATAAGCAGCTAGGTTGTCAAAACTGTATTGCCAGTTATCACTAGCACTAACCGTCTTGCTTGCAACTTGTTGACCATTGGCCAATAAGTTTACTGTGATTGAACTTGGGCGGATTCCATCTTGATTGTTGTTATCCTTCCAAGTCTTTGTTCCGGATACCTTAACAGTGGCAGGAGTGTGGTTGTTGGTTACGTTGTAACCATCAACAGTACTTGTGTACCCCGCAACTGCATCTTCCGTAACTGTGTAGGTAATCTTCTTACCATTAGCATAAGCAGCTAGGTTGTCAAAACTATATTGCCAGTTATCACTAGCGCTTACCGTCTTACTTGCGACTTGTTGACCATTGGCCAATAAGTTCACTGTGATTGAACTTGGGCGGATTCCATCTTGATTGTTGTTATCGTTCCAAGTCTTTGTTCCAGAAACTGAGGTTTTCTCAATCTTATCGATAATTTTAATAACGGCACCTTTTGAATCAAAATTTGTAGAAGTTACGATTACCGTATCTGCTAATTGATATCCCTTAGGTGCACTGACCTCTTTCAATTGGTAACTATCACGTAACAACCCATAGATAGTGCCCTGTCCTGAGGAATCTGTTGTGATAGTTCCTACAACTTCTCCGGTTGACTGTCGAATTACATCAAAGATAGCGCCATGTAATGGATTGCCAGATTCATCCACCTTTTTTATTGTTAAACTATAGTTATATCCGTTTGCAGTACCATTTGCCTCTTGATAATATACTGTATTAGTGTACTCGTTCATCTTATGATTATTATATAGATAACTTGATGAGTTTTTAATTTGTTCTCCGTTAATCAACTTATGAGAAGGCTTTACCTTATATGTGATAAGGAAACCCTGATTGATATTACCAAGATTCACAGAAAAAGATGAGCCATTGAATTCAGGGGTATATTTTTCAGTTACTTCTTTATAGTTAGCCAATGACCAATAGTTATTTTTGTCCTTAAACCAGGTTCCAGTTGCAATTTTTATGCTTGACTGTTCATAATTAACTCCAGCAGAATTAAGAATATCCTTAATAATAACATTATTCCGTTCAGAATTAGTTGTGTTTATAATAATACGGTAGCTAAGTTCATTATTATCATAATCCATCCACCCATATTTATAAAAATCAATATTACTATCACCTTTATTAACTTTATAGCTTATACCCGTGCTATCGATAGTAACTACATTCCCGTTTATTTTAATTGTTGCAGGAAGTACAGTGTCTTTCTTCACCTTTTCTGTATCAGCCATTATTTGCATATTAATGTGGCCGGTAACATCATTATGTTTATCTACATAGTCTGTGTATGTTAAGACCAGCGTCTTTTTTTCTTTATTGATAATTGCACTAGCAACCGTAGTCACCCCATCAGGAGCGTAGACATTAAATGATTGATCTCTAGTAAAATCCAACTCATTAGGAAGTGATATTGTCGTATAATCTCCGGATCTTACTGAATTAGGAACAGAAAAGTCAAAAGAGAATTCTGTAGTTCCTCCACCTGAGATCTCCTTAGTTGATGATCTCTGATTGGTAATTGTAATATCAACGCTAGTTCCTTTATTATGTGCAGATGGGGAACTATTATTCTTAGAAATACTATTAACTGATGGACCCTGATTAGTATTAGCCCCACTATTAGAAGTCGAGTATTGACTATTACTTATATAATTACGGTCCTCCTGAACTGGCTGATTATTGTCAGTTGGTGCTCTCGGTTGTGCTTCTGTATTAGTAACTTGTTTCTGAGACGTCTGATCGTCCGAAGAACTAGTATTATCTGTGGTATTACTATTAACGGTACTTATCTGCGGTTCTTCCTGTTGATTAATAACAGTCCCGGACCCCGTACCGTTCTGAGTAATATTTGTCTTGCTATCAGCATATACGGTCATACCACTATTAGATGATATCCATATTGACCCTAATAACGAAAATAAGACTAGTCCCATCATAAATAAAAGTCGACGATACCTAGATTTATTACTCATACTGTTGCCTCCTTCTTTGTTTTCTATGCGCAATACTAAAGATTATCACATACCCCTATATTACCATATTCTTATAGGAAATTTCACAATTTTTATAGGAAATTTCACACTAACTTCACTAACCGTCAATAGTGACATCACTAGTATTAGCATAGTTATCAAACATATGTTCCCAATGACATAACAAAGGCGCTGTATCGACAGTGAAAAAGCCGGCACAGCGCCTTTTGTTATATTCAAATTCTGGTCTCCTCTATAGGATTTCTCATTTTCATATTCATTAGATTGAAAGGCTTATATGGCCGGGACCTGCTTCTCTTTGCACGTTTAGACTCGGTAGCCAGCTTACTCCAAAATATTCCGTATTAAACAAAACATAAGCTTCAAGAAGAAAAAAGACCAAGTCATAACCGTAAAAACTATTAAAGTCGACTTGACTTTTATCAAAACAGTCGTACAATGTTTTTAATTAGATTAAAGGTATAAATTACTTTTATTTAAAAGTGATTTATACCTTTATTTAAAATAATTAAGCAAATGAGGTGCGGATTTTGGGAGTCCAAAATATTAAGCGTTCAAGTATCTGGAAGATTCGGTTGTCAACAGCAACGATAACGTTGATTCCTGCAGCAGTCGGAATTAATTATGTTGCCAAGGCGTTTGCTGAAGGATTAAAATTACCGGTTTGGTTAGGAACGTTGGGAACTTTTCTGGCAAGTATGTTAGCTGGCCCGGTGGCTGGTGCAATTAGTGGCTTTATTAATAACGTCATTTATGGATTGACGCTATCACCGGTTTCAACGGTCTACGCAATTACTAGTATTGGAATTGGGATTACCGTTGGGGTCCTCCACGCCAAGGGATGGTTTTCATCCGCAAAGAAAGTATTCGTATCCGCTATTATTATTGCAATTGTATCTGCTGTCATTTCAACACCACTCAATGTCATTTTTTGGGGTGGCCAAACTGGGATTCCTTGGGGTGATTCAATTTTCGCTGCGATGATCGCTAATCACATTCCGGTTTGGATTTCATCATTTACTGATGAATTTATTTTAGACATTTTGGATAAAGTTGTTGTTGCCTACTTGGCATTCTTTATCTATCGGCAACTGCCACAGCGAATGATTCACTTTTTCAGGGATGATAAATAATGAATGAACCAAATTCAATTTTACAAGGTTCGGTAGCTCACCGTGGCTGGACGTCGGTAGTTGATCCGGTAACGAAATTATTGGTGGCCCTTGATCTGGCCTTACTAAGCTTTTGTTTCACCAATTTGTTAGTTGAAATTGCGCTTGTATTCGTTGCGCTAGTGATTCTACTGATTTCGAAAGCCGGCAAGTCGGCGGTTCACGCAATTGAATTCAGCTCATTCTTAATTTTTACAATGCTGATTATTCAGGGCCTCTTTTACAGTCACAATCAGACTCTGTTGGTTTCAGTGGTCGGGATTCGATTCTATCAAGAAGGGCTGTTGTATGCAGCAACGATAGGGTGTCGAATTTTTGTCATTATTTTAGCAACCAGCTTTTTTATGACAACGACTACAGTGTCAGAAAATTCTAAATATTTGGAGCAGGTCGGTCTCTCCTATAAAGCGGTCTATGTATTGATGTCGGTTTGCTATATTTTACCGGAAATGATGGCCAACATGAAAAAAATTCAAATGGCGCAACGGGCACGTGGCATTAATCAACAGAAAACCATTCTTGAAAAGATTAAATCAATTTTACCAGTGCTGGTTCCGTTAGTGATCAAAACGCTTGAGCAATCAATGGAACGGTCGATCGCCCTGCGATTACGTGGATTTAATAGTCCCCATCGGGTGGCACTAAAATCGGCAAATCTTTATCGGCACGAAATGGTTAATCATCGTGGCTTGAGTTTATTAGCAATTATATTGATTGGGTGGAAATTATGGATAATCGGCAGCAAATTCATTTAGAAAATTTAAGTCTACGTTACCGAGGAATTGAAACATCCGCGCTAAAACATATTTCGGTTGACGCCGAATTTGGGCACGTTATTGGCATCATTGGTAATCATCATGCAGGTAAAACATCGTTATGTCGGGCATTAGCCGGAATTGTACCAACAATTATTTCAGGTGATGTAACGGGAACCATTCAAGTTGGATCATTATCGCCAAATTTGGATTGGCAGAAGTATAATCAGCAGACCGGTGTTGTGCTGCAGAATCCGGCTGGTCAATTGAGTGGGCTTGCCGATACGGTTGCCGATGAAATTGCGTTTGACCTCATTAATCAAGGAGTTCCAGCCGATCAAATTAAACGGAGAGTCTTCAATGTTGCCGATCAGTTGGGGTTAGGCGACCAATTAAATCAATCACCGGGAACGCTGTCTGGCGGACAAAAACAACGGCTGGCAATTGCCACAGCAATCGTAACTGATCCGTCAATTTTGGTTTTAGATGATCCCACTAGTGAAATGGATCCACTTGGACGTCAGCATTTCTTCAGTTGGTTAGTCAGTGTTGAAAAAAAGACGATCTTCATTGTGTCAAATGAAGTCGACGATCTCTGTGAAATTGCTGACCAAATTTGGGTTCTGAAAGCTGGCGAGTTAGTTGCGGCAGGAAAACCGCTGACTGTTTTTAATCATCTGAAGCCGGACTGGCAGCTTGCTGAACCGACTGTGTTTCGATTGGCAAAATTAATGAAGTGGTCAATCCCTGGTGCAGCAGACGAATTTCCGGTTACCAATCAACAATTAAAGGAGGCTTATTATGCCGCAAATTGAAATTAGTGGGTTGCGTTATACTTATCCAGAACACTCATTTCAGGTGGAAATTGATCGGCAATCTTTTGACAGTCCACTAACCGCAATTGTTGGTCAGAACGGCGCTGGTAAATCAACTTTGTTAAAGTTACTGATCGGATTGATAACACCGCAAGAAGGGACCATTATGATTAATGGCGTTTCAATAGATGAGTTGAAACCACAGGCAAAGTTGAAACAAATTGGAGTGACATTTCAAGATCCAAATGATCAATTATTTAACGCAACGGTTCAAAAAGAAGTGGCTTGGGGGCTTTCTCAAATTGAATCGGATCAATTGATGATTAAAAAAGCGGCTGATCAAGCTTTGGTTACGGTTGGATTAGCTGATAAAGCAGCCGAAAATCCATATGACCTTTCGTTATCTGAACGAAAGTTATTAACGTTTGCAACGGTTTTGGCCATTAATCCTGCAATTTATTTGTTTGACGAGCCGATGATGTCGTTAGACTGGCCCAGTCGAAAGCGAATGACTAACATTTTTCATCAACTTGTAAAAAGTGGTCATCAGGTGATCACGATTACTCATGATATGGATTGGGTAGCGGCTGAATTTTCGACAGTTCACGTGATGGCGCATGGTCAGATTGCCTTTTCCGGGACACCTTCAGCCTTATTTGGTAATTCAGGACTGGTTAAGCGGGTGGGATTGCTGCCACCAAGAATTATGACGATAACGAGTGCATTAGGTGATCACTCGGTTTATTTAACCCCAGAGGATTACTGCAGGAAGCATAAACAAGTTGCCAACAATTTAAATTGATAAAGATGATAATAGCAACATCTAATTAAAAGTAACAAACATTAAAGAGTGGGACGAAAGGCGGTTACGTGGCAGGAAGTTGCCTTTTGGCGCACATTTCCGCTCGGTAATAATGATGATAATAGTAGCATTTAATTAAAAGTAATAAACATTAAGGATTGGTCATTGTGGTGACCAATCCTTTTGCATATAATGAAAATATTAACCTTGAATTTACACTTTAAGTGCAACACTAATTAAATAAAGAATGGCCCATAGCCAAATTTCTGTAAAATGATGTTTGCGAAAACAATCATGAAAGGAATTCAGCCATGGACCACTACAAGCATATTACCATAGATGAACGGGAAACCATCTTTTTAATGAGGAATCATGGAAACTCACTTCTTGAGATTGCCAGCTATACCAAGAAAAGTTACTCAACCATTTCTCGAGAATTAAGTCGTAATTCTACTGGTAAATCCTATTCACCTTCGAAGGCTCAGGAGAAGTACAAACAGCGCAAAGAGAAGCAGGTCCCGACCATATAAGCCTTTCAATCTAATATTCCAAAAACAGAAATGGGATTGACTTTAGATGATCCTATAGATGCAAATGAACTGTTTATCCCTATTCATGACTGTTAAAGTACACAAACCTCAAGATATTAATAATTTAAGATTGGGAGATATATAAGCTCTTGGGGTATATTTTTACTAATTTTTCATGAAAGAAAATTGAACAAATTTGTATAGCAATTCTCTTATAAGTAAGGCCAATAGGGTATAGTCTTGAAGGCTAAACGAAATTAATACTATAGCCTAATCTCAAGAGTAATTGCTATTAGAAAATACGCTTCAGGTAATATTACCGGTACACGAATACCATAAATCGTCACTGTTGTTGGTCCAAAGTTTGCATGAAGGACCAGTCTCACAAAATTCAATGGTCAATTGTGCCAAGATAGGTGGTCGTTCATCCGCCATTCGAGCGGTTTCCCGATTGTAGGGACTGGCTGACAATGCTTAAGGGCGAAGTTCTTCTTGTCCGGGTGGTCTTCCCGGGCTAGAAGAAGACTCGTATTTGAAATTGCGCAGTGGGGTTTCTGCGTGAGTTCAAATCGATGTCCGCCCTGTTCCAGCGTTGTCAGCCGGCCCCGGAAGTCGGACTAGGGCGCGCATCGGCTGACGAACAGGAATCCACCAACGACATGTTTCAACTCTATGTGAAACCACAAAAGTTACAATTAGTTGCGGTTTTAGGTGCGTATTACTATGACTTTGGCCGGAGTATGCTATGATTAAATACATAGATAATCAGGAAGTTATCATGATTAAAGCTGGGCACTGGGAGGTACTTATGCAGACATTAATACAGACATTTATGGATCGGCGGAGTGATTTGCTCACTGCGTTGTGGCAACACTTGGGGATTTCTTTGGCCGCGCTAGTCATTGCAATGGTGATTGCGATTCCACTGGCGATTTGGGTCGTTCGCCGACCACGGTGGGCCGAGGGGTTATTGCAATTGACCAGTGTTTTGCAGACCATTCCGTCGCTGGCACTATTGGGATTGCTGATTCCGCTAGTCGGTATTGGCACGGTGCCCGCGGTGATTGCGCTAGTGATTTACGCGTTGTTGCCAATCTTTCAAAATACTTATTTAGGGATCTCGGAAATCGACGCGTCAATTGAAGAAGCGGCCGATGCGTTTGGAATGTCGCGGATGCGCAAGTTGTTCAAAGTTGAACTGCCGATTGCCTTGCCACAAATCATTGCCGGGATTCGGACCGCCCTAGTGCTCATTATCGGGACGGCGACGTTAGCGGCTTTGATTGGTGCTGGGGGTCTAGGGACGTTTATCATGCTTGGGATTGACCGTAATGATACGTCGTTGCTGTTGATTGGGGCCATTTCGTCAGCGCTATTGGCGATTCTGTTGAGTGCACTCGTGCGCTGGTTCCAGACGGCTAAACCCCGCCACGCGTTGATCGTGTTCGTGGGTATTTTGGCGTTACTCGGTGGTGGCGCGTACAGCGTTTATGCCAATCGAGTTGAAACAATTACAATTGCAGGTAAACTCGGGTCCGAGCCTGACATCTTGATCAATATGTACAAACAATTGATTGAAGCTGAAGACGACCACATCCACGTGACCTTGAAACCGAACTTTGGTAAGACGACCTTCTTATTCAGCGCTCTGAAGAATAATCAGATCGACATTTACCCAGAATTCACTGGTTCCGTATTGGAAACTTTGGTGAAGGGCAATAATCCGGCCAGTCAAACGGCTAATCAGACTTATCAGTTAGCCAAAAAGCGGCTAGCTAAGCAGGAACAGATGACTTACTTGAAGCCGATGCAGTACAACAATACGTACGCCCTGGCCGTCACTAAGAAGTTCCAACAAGAACACCATTTGAAGACCATCAGCGATTTAACACAAGTCGAATCGATCCTCAAACCAGGGATGACGCTCGAATTTATCGACCGCGATGATGGCTTGAAGGGAATCAAGAAGACGTATGGCTTGGATGTTACGGCCAAATCGATGGAACCGGCATTGCGCTATGAAGCGATTAGCAAGGGGAAAATCAATCTGGTGGACGCCTACGCAACGGATAGCGAATTACGACAATATAACTTGGCGCTGCTGAAGGATGATAAGCACTTCTTCCCGACGTATCAAGGGGCGCCACTCATGAAGACCAGCTTTGCTAACAAACACCCGAAAGTCGTCCAAGCATTGAATAAGTTAGCTGACAAGATTTCCGAAACCGATATGCAAGAGATGAACTATGAAGTCAATGTCAAAAAGAAATCGGCTTCCACAGTCGCACATAACTATCTCGTCAAACACGGCTTGTTAAAGGAGGAACGCTAATGACAACGGCAATTGAATTTCAGCACGTCCAAAAAGACTTTAATGGGCAAACCGTGATTCCCGATTTGAATCTAATGGTCGATCAGGGTGAACTGTTCGTCCTAGTGGGCACCTCTGGCAGTGGCAAGACGACGTCGCTTAAAATGATTAATCGTTTGGAACCCTTAACGGCCGGAAAAATCCTGGTCAACGGGGCCGACACCACCACGGTACCAGTACGGGATTTGCGGTGGCAGATGGGGTACGTCTTGCAACAAATCGCTCTATTTCCAACCATGACGGTAGCACAAAATATCGCGGTGATTTCCGAGATGAAGGGGACGGCGAAGAAGACTATCAATCAAACGATTGACGAGTTATTGACGGAAGTCGGCCTGGACCCCCAAGAATACCGCGACCGGATGCCATCAGAATTATCTGGTGGTGAACAACAACGAATCGGTATTTTGCGGGCAATCGCAGCGCAACCCGATATTGTGTTGATGGATGAACCGTTCAATGCGCTGGACCCAATTTCGCGGCAACAATTACAAGATCTAGTCCTAGGGTTACACGCCCGCTATCATAATACGATCGTCTTTGTGACCCATGATATGAACGAGGCGCTCAAACTAGGCGACCGCATTGGGGTCATGCAACATGGACAGCTCGTCCAAGTCGACACACCAACGGCACTGGCCCAACATCCGGTCAATGACTTCGTGCGGGACTTCTTCGGTGCGAGTCGTGCGAAAAACGTGTATGACGTTTACGTGGGCCGCGTCGGGCTCGTCCAAGGCTATCTCAAAACTGCGCCGGACGTGGCGGATGGCCGTATTCAGTCACTAGATATTCAGGCGACGTTGCGGACGGCCTTTACCGCCTTGACCGACCATGATTACTTGGCGGTCACGGAAGATGATCACGTGGTGGGTTACCTGGACCGACAACGGGTCGTCGCTTATCTGAGTCAGCATGAAGAAGTATCTTAGTCGTCAACTAGCCCGGATTACTTTAGACTAGGTGCTAGTTAGTGAACAATAATTTGATCATGAGAATTTAGGAGTCAATTGAGGAGGTCTCAGTAATGACGGAACAATATGATGTCGTTGTAATTGGTGGTGGTCCGGCTGGTAACGCGATAGCAAGTGGCTTACAGGCGCAAGGTAAGTCGGTGCTGATCGTTGAAGCTGACTTATGGGGTGGTACTTGTCCGAACCGCGGGTGTGACCCGAAAAAAATCTTGTTGAGCGCCGCTGAAGCCCAACAGGCAGCCCAACATCTCCAGCATCAAGGCTTAACAGGAACACCGACGATTGATTGGCCGGCCCTGATGGCGCATAAACGAGGCTATACCGATGGCATTAATGATGGCACGCTTAAGGGGCTGCAGCACCAAGGCATCGCGACCTTACATGGTCAGGCCCATTTTCAAAACGACGGCCAGCTAGCAGTCGGTGACCAAGTCGTAAGTGCGACGGATTACGTGATTGCGACCGGACAACGCCCAGCAATTTTGCCGATTACCGGACAAGAATATTTCAAGACTAGTACGGACTTTTTAGATTTGGATGAGATGCCTAAGCGCGTGACTTTCGTGGGTGGGGGCTATGTTGGCTTCGAGCTGGCAGCGATTGCGAATGCTGCCGGCGCCGATGTCCACGTGATTCATCATAATGACCGGCCACTCAAAGCCTTCGATACGGACCTCGTCCAAGATTTGATGGCGACCATGACTGCGGACGGTGTCACTTTTGACTTGAACACGGACCTCCAAGCCATCGAACAGACCGACGACGGCCTGCAATTGACGGCACCTGACTTTGAGCTGACGACGGACCTCGTGATTAGTTCAGCGGGGCGGATTCCGAATGCGGACCAGTTAGGACTCGAAAACGTCGGTGTCACGTTTAACCGTCACGGGATTCAAGTGAACGATCGACTACAGACGGCCAATCCGCATATTTACGCGATTGGTGACGTGAGCGATACGCCCGTACCTAAGTTAACGCCAGTAGCGGGTTACGAAGCGCGTTACTTGGTTCAACAACTGACCCAGCCGGGAGCGGCAATCACGTATCCCGTCATCCCGACCCAAGTCTTTGCTGTACCTAAGCTAGCACAAGTGGGCCTTAGTGCGACGGATGCGGCTGACCAGCCGGATAAATATCGCGTGAATACGCTGGATATGACCAAATGGTTCTCTTATTACCGTTTTGGCGCACGACAAGCACAGGCCAAGGTCATTATTGATCAGGCTAGCGGGCAAGTCGTCGGTGCGACACTGTTGAGTGATGTCGCGGATGAAATGATCAATTACCTGACGTTACTGATTGAAAAACACGTCACTTTAGCCCAATTACAACAACTCGTATTAGCCTACCCAACACCAGCCAGTGACCTGCAGTATCTGTACTAGCTAGCGAGAACTGGCAACTGGTTGAAACACGGTCATGAATCGTGATTGAAATGGGCTAGTTCTTAAGTTCAAAAGCGGCCAGCTGAAAACTGCTGGAAAAAGTGCGTGTTCGTGTAAACTTGCAGTAATAGATTCGTCCTATTCCGGCTTCCAGGCATTCTGGGCAATAGCCGTGACGTGGTGGACACAGATTTAAGCCGAAACCCACGTCTTAAATACTGGTCTTCCACGTTGCCCGCGATATTGCCGGAACGTGCTCGAGCCAGACTGGGACTTCCGGTTAGCTACGCCAGAACGCCAAGCGGAAATGCGCCGCTTAACGCTCTAGCTAGGCTAATCCTCAGTCCCAACCCGTCTGGACCTCACACTCTGAAAGTCACTTGGCCTTGCCCAGAATACCTTCCAGCCGGGATGGTATTCGAAAGGCGGACATGTGTGGACTCAACTTTTAAAGAGTTGTTCGTTCACGTTTAGTAAACAGTCATTTTGATACCTAGCTGTAAAACTAGCCGTCAATAAGCGCCATTCCGATATACTCGTATTGGCGAAAACTCAATATTACTGAAAGGGGCATGGATTTTCTTTAGTCGTCCAATAAGGTATACCCTATTGGTCTTTTTTATTTCTGTGCTATACTAGGAATTACAAGTGTTCATTAGAACTGTCCAAAAGGAGAATTGGAAATGGCTAAAATCGGTTATGCGCGTGTGAGTTCCAAGGAGCAACATTTAGATCGACAGTTAGCGGCTTTAAAAGACGTTGATAAATTATTTACGGATAAATTAAGTGGGGCTAACACTAATCGGCCAGAACTGCAAAAAATGCTGGCTTATATTCGTGAGGGTGATATTGTCCTGGTCACTGAATTAGATCGCTTAGGCAGAAGCAACCAGGATTTAACTAAGATTATGAACACCATTCAAAATAAGGGGGCCACCTTAGATGTGTTAAATTTACCGTCCATGACAGGGATTGCGGATCCTAACTTGCGTCAACTGATGACTAACCTCATCATTGAACTGTATAAGTATCAGGCGGAAAGTGAACGTAAGCGAATTATTGAGCGCCAGCAGCAAGGGATTGCCTTAGCTAAGCAGCAGGGTAAATATCATGGGCGCAAACCCCAATACACCCAAGACGATCCCCGCTTGCAACATGCTTTTAAGCTTTACCAGGCAGGCATGAGTGACATTGATGTGGCTCGAAATACCGGGATTAAACGGACGACCTTTATCAGATATCGCAAAAAGTTTAATATAAAAAGATGAGACTTATATGTCAGGTAAATTAAAAACCGTTTTTTATGAGCAGCAAAATTAATGGTCTATAATATGACATATGGAGATTCTTATTGGTCTCCTTCCATTCATGCTGATGTTCAGTTAGTAAAAGTCTTAGTGTCATGCTTTTCTTATTGATTAGCATGGCTTTTCTTTTGCCTGTTCTCAAAAAGCCCGCTACCTTCCCCACGAGGTAACGGGCCTTTTGATATTATGCAATAGTAACTTTAGTCCTGTTGCTAACAGTATTACATCACGTGAACCATATAATTTCCTATCCAAATAGTCCAGCTTTCTTCCAGCCACATTGTTTCAAATAATCTCGAATCGACTTTTTAATGATTGAAGTATCTAACTTAGATTCAACAATTCCAACTTTACCGCTCTTCTTGTCCTGTCCAATGCCAAAAGAAATACTTTTCTGATAAGTCTTTCCCTTAGAAAAGGAGATGTCTTTACTGAAAGATAGTTTACCGTTATGCATCCTAATACTTGATGTCTTACTAGAAGTGCTATCAACTTCCTTCCATTTCCCGTTATCTTTCAAAGTAACTGTAAAAGTAAACTCTTTGTCCTCATCGGAGATTCCACCCTCAGTGAAAAACCGGGCATCCATCCATTTCCATGTGCCAATAATCGAATCTCCTTCAACAGCAACTTTCCAAGGATTGTTATCAGAATTTAGAACCTTTGGTGCATCGCTTAAAACTTTTTCTTTCTCAATCATAAGAAATCATCTCCTTCTTTTGATAATCATTACTGAACATAACTAACCTTATAATACCAAGACTAGTCATATCGCCAGTAGTAAACTTGATCATACTATAACCGTAGTACACAATATAACTGTAAACTCTGGCAATATGGATAGGACAAGTGATTTTGATTTAATGAAACATAACCTGACAGATGTAATTGAATTCACCAAAATTATCATTAATTATGACGGATTCAACCCAACCACAGATTTTTGGCAACCCCTAGTAACAACATACTTTAAATTAATTGATCTCCCGACCGATCACGGCCCCTATGACGGGAGACATCCAATCCGGGGCGGGCGTCCCCTGGGAGTTGGTAGAGCCAGTGACGAAAATCATGGAAGCCCCCCTTTCATTCTTGCGTATCTTCGGAAAGCCGGAAGGTATCGACGAACTGCTTGTATTTCGAGCTGGAAGTTCCAAAGGATTCGAGGCCATAGAGGCCAGTGGACGAGTAAACGACCTCTCGACGCATGATCACCGAGGAGTCCTCGCTATCGTGACCGGTGTAGGAAATGGCCATATGCCCGTCCACGGTGGTGAAGGAATACTTGTCAATCTGCAGAAGACGAGCGACATTGGTCAAGACCTTACGTTTCTGTGCGTCATTGAACCCCTTGGAGTCCTCGACTTGCTTCCGGGTGAATTTGGTGACGGACACAGCGTAGTTGATGTGATCCTTGTCATTGACCGTCGAATAGCGGGCATAAGCGCCGGTGGGATCCTTATAGGTGTCCTTCTCCGGAACGCCCGGGAAATAGACGGAATAGCCCAGATCCTTGGACGTGAACTTCTTCCAGCCCTGGGGGGCAGTGACAGAGGAAGTGGCTTTGTTCGCCGGTGGGGCAGTCGACTGGGAGGAACCGCAGGCGGCCAGACCTGTCGTGAAAGCCATCGTTGCTATGATAGCAGAAATCCGCCTGAAAGACCTTTTCATATCAAACCTATTTTTCTTTCTTGTCGTTTCTTGATTTTCCATTGTAACACCTTCTAAAGTATGCGGATAAAAATAATCTGGAATGATTTTATCTTCAATTAAACACTGAATAATATATTTCCAAGGACTCCGCTTTTGATCATCAAGCTCTTGAGGTAGTGAACTTTTAAATATTGAACGCCACTTGGGGTCTTGGCGCCGCTTTTTGAAGACTCCAATGCGTCATCGGAGCTAAGCAATTGATCTAATTCTTTAAGGTTACGGGCTTCGGGTAGCTTTTCTTTTTAAGATAGATCATCAATAACTTCTTGAATCGAATTTTTTAACTGCCGATTAGGGATTGAATAATATTTAGGTAAGCCATCATGAGCAACTGTTGTTAATGTCATGCGCATAAAATCAGAAATTGTTAGACCATGATTAGCCAATACGTCTTTGGCTTTACTTTTAATAGTTCCGTCAATTCGAGCTTCAATTCTTGCTATTCTCATCACCTCAGTAATATTGTACGTTATCTGGCGTACAAATCCAACCGTATTTAACTAGGTTAAACTCTTTACAGAACGAGCAAAGATTCTTACATTAAAGACAACCATACAGTCAGAAAGCCGGGAGCAAGCTGCATATTTTTATTAAAATAATTAACTATTATCATAATGATATCAATACATATAATAGCCATTAGTGTATTTTTTAAATTAAACCAGCGGAATACATTTCTCTGGTTCTCTAAATCTTAAAAGAGAGTCCTATTAGTAAAGGATAGAGTGTAATTTTTGTAGATTACGTAGTAGTGTACTTAAAAGGACAGTCTTCGATATGATCGTTAATTAGGCCTACCGCTTCAAGAAAGGAGTAGATTGTTACTGGTCCCATAAATTGAAAACCTATTTCTTTAAACTCTTTTGCTAGGTTTCGAGATAGCCTATTCTGGGTCGGTATATTAGTAAACTGTTGAGGGTGGTTAACGATTGGCTGTGGAATTAAGGTTGTTAGTACTGTACACAATTGGTGCCCTTCACGGTGCATTTTAGTCATTACACGAGCATTATTAATGGCGGCATCAATTTTTCGCTGATTACGAATGATTCCTCGGTTTTTCAGTAATTGCTTACGTTGATTACTGGTAAATTTTGCAACCCGCTCCACATTAAAGCCTGCAAAGGCTTGTCGAAAATTTTCTCGCTTATCCAAGACTAATTGCCAACTAAGTCCCGATTGAAAGGATTCTAGAACCATCATCTCATATAAGTAATTCTCGTTGAGGTTCAGCTTACCCCATTCGTGGTCATGATACTTCGTAAGGAGTGGAGCATCATCGTTTTTCGGAAAGCAGCGTTTCATTTAATTCCTCCTAATAGTAATTTTGGTCAATCAGAATTTGAACATAAAAAGGGCATCTTTTCAGATGTCCCACCGGTTCGGATAAGTAATCGACTGACTTGATTTATACATCAGCATCATCGTACTTGTATTGTTGCTACTTTCTAAGAAGCAACTAAAAAAACTGATTAAGTCCATTAACATTTCAGCAAAACAAATCAGTGCCTGTCGCGTGTGACAGGTGTTTTTGTTATTCTTAGAGTTATTTGAAACTATTTTTATTTAGGGCAAAATCTAGAGCTATTGCAATTATAATTAAGCATCCTGCAGTAATCCAACCAAGTTTAATAGCTGTTACTAGTTCATGAGACCACATGTTTAAAAATACTGAACCTGTTGCTGTACCCATAGCAATAGCAACATTTTGAACCATTCGTTGGAGTGAACCAATACTACCCTGTGAAGTGATATCAGTAGTTTTCATAATTACAGATATGTTCGCCGGTTGGAAATAGCCACCACCTACACCATAAATAAACAAACAAATTGTAACTAAAATATATGGTAAAGATGTTTGATATAGGCTCAAGAGTAGTAATGAACAAAGAATAATAGATAATCCGACTTTAGAAAAGGAATTATCTTTTAAACCATTATTATGTGCACTAGATATTCTAGAAAATAAGACTAGACCTATAGGTGCACCTAGTACCAGTATACCCGTCAATCCTGAATTTAATTTAAAGACGGTTTCAAACAAATAAGGTGGCATAAGAAAGATTATGGCTGAAGCAAAACCAAAGGCAATTGTTTCATATAGATATACCAGTAGCGATTTATTCTGAATAAGATTTATTACATTGACAACAGGAGTTTCTTTATTTCTTTCTACTTTAAACAAGATAATTACAGCTATTAAACTAGCAATTATTAATGCTGTCCCAATAATACTATGTGAGCTTAGCAATGACAATCCACTAATAAGCAGTATCACAAATAGTCCATTAGTAAGACTTCCAGGGTAATCAATGTGTTTAGCGTATTTATTCTCAGAGATATTTGTAATTAATTTGTGATTACAAATGAGTCCCAGAAGGACGAACGGAATGTTTAACCAAAATATTCCTCTCCAACTATTTAATGATAGTAGCAATCCACCTAATGAAGGACCAAGTACAGGTCCGACACCAATCATAATTCCTAAAACTCCGATAGCAGAACTGGATTTTTCAGCAGAAACTAAGGTAGTAATTAAAGAGGCTGATGTTGCTTGTAATGCAGCCGCACCAATACCTTGGAAAATTCGAAACATAATTAACATTTGAATATTAGCTGAAAGTCCGCAAAGTAATGAGCTAAGCCCAAAAATTATCAGTCCAATATACGAGAACGATAGTTTACCAAATTTATCACTAAGTAGTCCAAAAGGAAGAATAAAAACAGCAAGGCTAATAGTATAACCCGTAACTGCAATAGCAGCAATGTCTGCTGTAGTTTCAAAGTAAGATTTAAAAAATGGTAATGCAACATTGATAATCCCTGTATCTAATGTTGATAATAACATTCCTATGCCAGCAACTATAACGACTAAATTATCTTTAGTTCTTATATTCATAGCGTATTCTCCAGAAAGAATGAAAGTCTATATTTACATCATGATTCAAGCTGTAAGTCATTTCTGCAACAACTTCTGCCTTATTTTTTCCAATATGTTGCAGGTCAGCACCCATTTGCCTATTCATATTTGAAATATCAAATGTATCTGGGTCTGCCAATTTTAGATTTCGAACACCTATTCGAACTAACCGTTGTGCAAGTTGTCCTCCTATTCCACCAGTGCCTGCTATTCCAATTACAACATTTTTCAATTTTTCTTGTTTATTATGTTGTCCCTGTTTGGTGTCACCGAGCCAACCCAAACTACGATTTACCCTTTCCCAATACATCTCTTCGTTTGGGATTGCTGTGTATTTTAAGTGCTTTTTGTCGTGAATCATTCTATTAATCCTCCTTGTTAGATTATGCTAATTATGCTAATATAAACCTAATTAACAATCAATCGATTCAAGAAATATCGAATCAAAGAGGACAAAATGACTATTAGGATAAACTTTAGTAAATACTCTACTGTAACAGACGAGACACTAACTCAAAGATTTCAGTTTGTTTATTCACCACTGAATGAACTTCTTAGAAGTCTTCATGTCTTGATGAATCCTAGGCATCATGGGTTAGTTGTAGATTGGGCCTTAAAGACAATGGAACAATTAGATAAAGAGGATATTGATAATTTGTACTACTTTAGTCCTGTATATGAATTAGGTGTTCCTCCCACTATACTTTGTAATTTTCAATACAATGCTAGTAATCTAAAGGATGAACTATCCATGCTTCGTGCTTTTCTTAGTAGGCAAAGTAATGTAAATGGACTAATTAATGAGTTATCCACCTTGAATCACGATAGAAGTAACACGTTTATTCCAAGTTTAGCTAAAGGTCTTGAATGGCAGGATTTTTCTATTAACCGGAATTCATTACTTATAAAAGACCTTAGTGGTAACCCGCAAACTGTCATTAACCGTTTTTTTAAATTTATCGTTAAGTATAATGACAATGTTTTTTCTGCGGTTTGGGAAAAAGATAATATTAAGAAACTGTTATTTCAGGAAATCAAGATACGGGCGAACTCAATTAATGTTCATGGTATTCGAAGTACTATAGATGAATTACAAGTAGCCCGTATGCACTGGAAAAATGATACTTTAATTATTAATAAGCCTTTTGAGAGAGAAATTGACCTTAAAGATACTGACACGATTATGCTCATACCAAGTTTTTTTACTTGGCCTCATCTATTCGTTGATACATTTAAAAATGGAGTGGTCATTACTTACGGACCACAAAAAAGAGCAGATCTAATTTATACACCAAAAGAACTATTATTAACTTTTAAGGCTCTTAGTGAACCAACCAGACTTCAGATCTTGAAAACCGTTTCGAAGTCACCTTGTACTACACAAGGACTGTCACAGCTTTTATCACTAGGTACCTCGACTGTATCCAGGCATTTACAAATATTAAAAGAAGCAAACCTACTAAGAACTACAAAACAAAAAAAGTTCGTTCTTTATCAAATAACAAATAGAATATTTGAGTTAGTTCCTAATTTTTTAGATTTTATGAGAGATGATAACAAATGAGAGTTGTAAATAGTGCACTTACCTGTAATAAATGGTTGACTGTTAATGAACTGTCAAAAGTCTGCCATTTAAGCAGAGAAGAAGTAATAAGTCAACTTCAGTGTGATAAAACTATTATTTCATTACATTTTTACGGTAGATGGTATTACAAAAATAAAGTGAGCTACAATGTAACGAAATTAGGTAATGCCAGTAATAACATGTTGGATAGTAGAAATACCATTAGTAATTTAGGAATTGCAAGAACCTGTTTACATCATCTTGGTGGAAAACTAGGGGTCACTATTTTTAGGTATGCTGAGCTTAAACATCTAATCTTCACTTCTGACAAAGTTAACTATTCTTTTACTGAAAAAGGGGGAAATATATTCAGTAAGTTTTGTAAAGTAAACCAAACCACTGTACCCTGTTGCTTAGATTTCTCGGAGCGAAATTTCCACTTTGGAGGAAGAATAGGAAATGATCTTCTAAATTATTTATTGGAAGACGATTTGTGTAAGTTAACCAAAAGTCGAAAAGTAGAACTTTGTAAAGAGCCTGCTAGTATTGTTCAATCGGTTTTTACCTAAATTAAGTTACGAAATAGGACTTTTAGTTTGATCGTTTAAGCGCATTTGTACAATTTTAACGTTCCAAATTGAAAATTGTTTACCAAATAAAATAACGATAACTGGGCCTAGAATAAAAAGTGTACAAGTTAAATAGAGACTCTGATTTAGTATAATTAAGGAAGTAAATTGGAGGATCAAATAATGATGAAGCACAGTTATGACAAGGAATTTAAGGAACAGGCCGTTCAGTACTACTTAGATAACAAGGATCACATGACCATGAATGAAATAAGTAAGAATCTAGGTATTGGGGCTAGTACATTACATAAATGGATTAAGCTATTTACTGAGACTGGGGAGTTTGGCCGTGGCTCTGGTAATTTTGCCAGCGATAAGGACAAGGAGCGATCGAAGTATGGCAGATTGCAAGAAATAACTTGAACGAATTTATGACGTAAATTAAGCAAGAAGATCTCGATTGGTGTATGCCAATTAAGACATTTAAGTGGCCGTGAATTCAGATACCAATTGATTTGAACCAGTTGGTAATCACTTAGTTCTTCAATGGCTTGTCCCTTGGGAATAAACCGTCGCAAAACTCGGTTACGGTTTTCATTACTACCGCGTTCATGTGGTGAATAAGCATGGGCAAAATAAACCTGAGTACCTGTTAGCTGTTCAATTGTCTGATAGTTAGCGAACTCTTTACCATGGTCTACGGTAAGCGTCTTGAGTTTGCCTTGAAGTTGACTAGCTAGTTCAAGTACGGCTTGAGTCATGGACCGACTATCGCGACCATGAAGCCGTTTAACAATTGTCAGGCGACTCTTACGCTCCACAAAAGTAGCCACAGCTTGACCTTTACGTTTGCCAGAAAGTACGGTATCAGCTTCAAAGTGGCCGAATTCCTGGCGAGTTTCGACTTTATGAGGACGCTCCTCAATTGAGCGGCCGTGACTGAACGTACCACGCTTTTCTTTAGCACGATGACGACGAATTCCATGATCAGGCAAATCGGGTAACTGTACATCAAGCCAGCCTTGATCAATCCAGTTATAGACCGTCTTGTAGGCAATCCCAACTACATGGGCAACTTGTTCAGGGGACCACTTCTGGACTTGAATCTTTTCCTCGATTAAGTGTTTAAGGTTTTTAGTGAGCGAAGACTTCCGCCCCCGTTGACTAACCTTGCGTTCAAAGTCAGCTTGCGCTAGCTCAGCCCGGTACTCACTATTTAGCCGGTGAAGTTCGTTAAAGATGGTGGCCTTACTAAAGCCTAAGTAGTTAGCGATGTATCGCAAGGAACGTCCTTCATTATGAAGCGTTTCAATGACAACACGGTTCTGGAATGATAAAATAGTGGTGCTCATCAAGGTCCTTCTTTCTAATGGAATGTTGTGGTAACACCATTAAAGACCTTGATGGGTTTTTCTATCCACTTAAATGTTCAACTTAAATTTTACAATCTGCCTAATGGAATCTACACATATGTTTTTCATAATAACTTTTCCCACCTATCTCATATTTCAAATGTTATATAGTACGGGGCATAAAATGTACGCGTGAGGAGAAGTAAAAATAAGAATTTCTGTTTAAAAGCTTAAGAATTATTTAAGTATTACATACGATTTAGCTAACGTTTGTTTAGTAATCTCTTCATTAGCAAAGTATTTGGAGGGACTAATTATGAAAAAATCACAAGATAATATGAGGAACTACGAACGTTATAAGATGTATAAATCTGGTAAAAATTGGACATACAGTGCTATCGCAGTTGGAATGATGGCTACGGGCATCGGTTTTACAACGACTAATGTTCATGCTGATACTATTAAGGATAATATTCAACAAAGCGAACAAATTAGTAGTTCAAAGCAAACTGAACAACAAAGTACAGTTTCACCACAAACTAAAGATAATGCCTCGAGTAAAGAAAATAACTCAGCAAGTTCGACGAACCAAAGTATAAATGCTTCGAATAAAGAAGTTACTACGGCAAGTAAGGCTACCAATGAAACAGCTTCTGAGCTAGGTAACAGAAGTAATATAAAAAATAATTCTGTTAACGAACAAAAAAATTCAGCTAATACTACAAATATTTCGAATGATGATAAAGCTGGTCGAATAACATCTTCTTTAAAAAATGAGGCTAATTTAAAGAGCGATTCTCTTAATAGAGGAAGAAATTCAACTAGTAAACAAGATACTCCTAATAATGTAACCGCTAAGGTAGGCTCTTTTAGAATAGATCAGACTAAACAGAGAAATAATGCATTTGTTGCATCCAAAAAAATAACTAATAGTAAGCAAAACATGCTTTCAAATAGTAATAGTGGAGCAACTACTAAAGTGGCAATAAACAATAATGATTCGAAAAAATTAACTAATAACATTAAAAATATATCAGAGGTGCCAGCCAAATATTTAGCTAATGCAAAAGCTAAAGGGCCGTTTACTGCAGGAGTAAACCAAGTAATTCCATTCGAAGCTTTCGGAGGCGATGGAATGTTGACACGACTTTTGTTGAATGGTTCTGAAAAGGCAGCCTGGTCAGATAATGGGACAGGAAAAAATGCTGCTATCTTACCAATCAATGGCTTAAAAGCTGGAGAATACTTCTACGAAGTAGATTTAGATGGTAATGCAAAGGGTAAAGAAGGCCAAGCATTATTGGATCAATTACGTTCTAATGGTACAAAAACGTATGATGCAACGGTAAAAATTTATGGAGTTGGTGCAGATGGCAAAGCTGATACATCTAAGGTTGTAGCAACTAAAACTGGATTAAGAATTACTATTAATGTTGGTAAAAATAATATTACAACTTCTGAGAGCAAGAATAACATTACTGACGTACAAAAATTTACATCGAAAAGTAATAAAGAAAAACAAAGTAACAAAATTTCAACGATCAGCGAAATGAAAGAGACACGATCTGGTAAAACAAATAATTCCTTAATAATAACCAATACAAATGTGAAGAAGGCCGATAACCGTAGGATGCCGGATCAAAATAACAGTCATATATTAAATAGCGAGGTCTCACAGAATCATTCAGATAAGATGGATATTCAAAAAGAAAGCATGTTACCACAAACGGGAGAAAAATCTAATAGTTTTTTAAATGTTATTGGAATAGCTTTATTAGGACTGGTAGCATTGGTTGGTAGTGTATTTAAATTAGGTAAGAAAAAGGATGATTAGTTTTTATTTATAATACTTTTTTTGAAGGAAGAAAATTATGGTACAGAAAATTTTATTGGTAGATGATGAGTTTGGAATAACTGATATAAATATGCGTTACTTGGTGAATGCTGGATATGAGGTTATAGTAGCTCATGATGGAATAGACGCACTTAATATGTTTAAAAGGGACCGGTTTTCCTTGGTAATAACTGATGTTATGATGCCTAAAATGAGTGGATATGACTTAATTGATGAGATTCAAATTTTGGCACCCGATCAACCATTCTTATTTATAACAGCGAAAACATCAGATCAAGATAAAATTTTTTCTTTAAGCTTGGGTGCAGACGATTTTATATCTAAACCTTTTAGCCCTAGGGAATTGGTTCTAAGGGTTAATAATATTTTGCGAAGAATAAATCATGGTAAATCATCGGGCAAAATTAAACTTGGAAACTTAGAATTAGACGAACAAAGTCATGAGGCCTATGTAAATGGATCTAAACTTGAAATGACCGTTAAGGAATTTGAGTTGCTACGTATTTTGATTAATAGCCCAAAACGCGTTTTCTCCAAAACTGAGTTATATCAACAAGTATGGAATAGAGAGTACTTTGAAACTTTAAGTGCGAATACGGTCAACGTTCATATACATGAACTTAGGCAAAAATTAGCGGAATCAGGGGATCAAAGAACCCCAGTTATCGAAACGGTATGGGGATTAGGATATAAAATGGGGGTTAAATCATTAAGCTAAAATATTTGTTAATTGTAGGTTATATAATCTCTGTGTTGATTACTATTGCAGCTGTTTTTTTGGCTGTTAATAAGATGGTGATTGCACAAAGTAGTGGGTTTTTGATTATTTTAATAACATTATGTGCCAGTCTTTTAGGGATCATGGTTAACTTAATATTAATGCGACCAACTATAAAATCATTAGAGCGTTTAAGAAAACAGGCCAGAGATATTTCAAAGAATAATTTTAGTACGATGGATGAGATAGTAGCTCCATCAGAATTTAAAGAGTTATCTCAAGACTTTAATGCAATGTCTGCCAAATTAAAAGAGACTTTTAAATCCTTGAAAGATAGTGAAAATGAAAAAGATGAGATTATCGCCCAATTATCACATGATATCAAAACTCCAATAACTTCCATAAAAGCGACAGTTGAAGGTATTTTAGATGGGATAATAGCTCCTGAAGAAATTTCGGATTATTTAGGTACTATTGATAGGCAGACTGATCGGCTTAATAATTTAGTAGAAGAGCTGAGTTATTTATCTTTAAATCAAGTTAACAAAGTAGAGACGGAACAAGAGACCATTTTTTTGGATCAATTACTAATAGAAACTATGTCAGAGTTTCAATTGACTCTGGAACGTGAAAAAAGAAAGGTAGCGATAGACGTTACACCGACTGGCGCAAAAATTGTTAGTGATAGGGATAAATTATCTAGAATTGTATACAACCTGATTAATAATGCTCTTAAGTATTCTCAGGAAGGAACTCCATTGAAAGTAAGCGCTAGATTTGAAAGTAATGAGGTCACTATAAGTGTAACTGATAGTGGTTTAGGTATAAGTACTGAAGAATTACAAAATATTTTCAGAAGATTATATCGTGTTGAAGGATCAAGAAATATGAATACTGGTGGCCACGGATTAGGATTATATATAGCTCAAGAACTAGCTCATCAATTGAATGGTGAGATTCGGGTAAAGAGTGAATATGGTGTAGGAAGCACATTTTCATTAGTGTTAAAAACAAATAATTAGATGAGTGAAAGTATTTATGAAACAAACAGCTATTTTTGTAGGAGGATGTTTTTGGTGCATGATAGAGCCCTTTGAAATACAACCAGGTATTATAAATGTTGTATCTGGATATACAGGTGGTCACATAGAAAACCCTACTTACGAACAGGTTGCTAGTCATACGGAGACAGTAAAAATCACCTTTGATTCAGATATAATCACATATAAATAATTATTGGAAATTTATTGGCAACAGACTGGGTACTGTACCCTGTCAAGTTGACACATTAAATAATAAAAACTAGTTGACCTTGCCGAAGCGGTATTCTGCTGCGGTAAGGTCATTTCTTTTGCCTGAAATAAAGGAATGCGTAAAGTAATCGATACCTTCTGTCACCAGCTGCTCTAAGTCTTCAAACGTTTGTGGTTGTGGTGAGTGTGCTAACCAGATAGATTTAAAATCAGCCCACCAGTGTTCCATCACCGCATTATCAGCTGGTGTTCCTGGGGGCTGAGTAACTATGTTGGCTGTTATTACTAGCCAAGTAGTGGTTGAATGCTTTGGAAGTATATGCTGCTCCGCGATCAGTGTGGATTAGCGGTGCCAGACCTCCGGCTTTCTGCTTGGCCATTTGAAATACTTTAATAGCCCCAGTACTCGTTTCTGTAGGCGTAATAATCCAGCTAAGTGGGTATTGACCGTATAGATCCAGGACAACGTGTAGACGGACTTTGTACTTACGAATGTTGTAGGCAATTTTCGTCGTGTCCGTCACCCACACCTGATTTGCGGCAGCTTGTTCAAACTGGCGGTTCAGGGTATTCTGTGCCTCATAAGTTTCCTGCTCCTGCACACGTTTTCTCTTAGGCTGACGATAGTCCACTTTAATACTGTATTCCTTCATAATGTGCATGACGCGCTTCTTGTTAACTGTGTATGATAATCTTTCCTGCTTTATCAAACGGGTCATCTTGTCATAACTAACGCAGTGTTTATGTTGTGCTTCTAACTGTTTAACGAGCTTTAGAATTTCTTGATCTTGAATATCATGAACCGTCGGTTCATGGGTAAGCCACTTGTAGTAAGCCTGCCGACTTACCCCGGCTGCTTTAACTAGATCAGATACCTTATACCCACTTTAGCTCATTTCCTGAATCGCTTGATATCGTCCGGCTGTTCCACCTCCCGATTGTGTATTTCGACCAATTTTTTTGCGAAGGCAATCTGTACCTCCCGTTCTTTAGCTTTCAGCTGCCTTACTTCTTGTCGTAATCTTTCCACTTCATTGGTTGGTGTTTTGCTTTTATGGCGATCCCGGTTATCCTGAAGGGATTCCCAATCGTGAGTTCTTTGGTACTTTCGTACCCATGAATAGACCCGTTGATAGCTGACATTAAATTTTTCTGCCGCGGCTTGATAGTTATACTCGTGATCAATTGTCCATTGAGTAATTTGCCGTTTCTCCTCAAAAGTAACTTTTCGGCCCACTTTCCTAGCTCGCTTTCTTGTTGCGTAAGCAACACTTAATTGTCCACTATTGTACCGGACAATCCATTGATGTAGTTGGGAAAGACTACGAATTTGATATCTATTGAGAATTGCTTGGCCTGACAGGGTACCTGAAAGGTAAGCTTTAACGGCTGATCGCTTGGTTTGAAGTGTGTACCTGTGATTGTGTTCAGGGCGAATTAATCCAGCCAAACCAGCCGTTAAAAATTGTTTAATCCATCTGTTAAGGCTAGAGGTCCGCACCTGGTGATAATCCGCGTATACCCCGAGTGAGTAGTCTGAATCTTGGTAATTACTGAGTAACCTTAATTTTTCCGTCGTTGAATATGTTCCTATTCAAAACACCCCCTAGAGATGACACTTTTATTATTTAAAATGTCAACCCTAAGGGGTATTGTACGCATTTAGCAAAGGGAATTTTTTGTAATTAATTCGTGGTTTTTTTGATAATCATTCGAAAGTGAATTATCGAATTGTGGCCCCCTAATACGTTTTTAAAATGATTCATCGTCCATTCAGCACCAGCTAGTGAGAACGTGGCCACGGCTGCTTGTGGAATCACCATGTGGTAATCTAGGTTGTAAGCACTGATTGCGGTGTGGAGGACACAAATATCAGTGCAGACACCAGCAATCCAGACTTCATCAATCCGCCGTTCCCGCAGGTAGTTATCCAAATTGGTATTTTAGAAGGAGGAGTAACGGTTCTTATTGAGTTTGTAGACATGGGAGTCGTCATGATGTTGATCAAACCAGCTGCCGACTTGGCCGTATAGTTTCTGACCGGTCGTCCCAATAATATTATGGGCCGGATATAGTTTGGTTTCTGGATTGAATGGGTCATTAAGCCGGTAACCATCAGTAGGAAAGATCACATAATCATGCTGGCTTAAGAATTGATCGGCTAACCGCATAATTTCTGGGGCCAGCGTCTGCGCTGGCTTGCCAACCGTTAGTGATCCCTTATCAGCCACAAAGTCGTTTGTATAGCCAATAATTAAGAGCGCTTTAGCCATCTTAATGTTCCTCCGTAAATTGAGCTTTAGTAATTAACTGTTCTTGCAATTCAGCCAATGTAGCTGTTAAGTAAACTGGGTACCGATCGGGGTTAACTAACCGTTTTGTGGCTTCTGGTAATTCTGCTACTTGATCCATTGAGAATTGCTGAATCTTAAAGAGATCATTTTCGATTGGGGAAGCATTGGAACCCAGATATTCTTGCATCAATGGCTTAGCATTAAAGTTAGTCAGAACTTGGCTGACGTGCGTGGCTGCCGAATTAGCATTAACCACTTTCAATGGAGCCGTGATGTGCTCATCAGCCAGGGCAATCACATCGGCGATCGCTTGATGAAGGTTATCTTGCCGGTAAATCCGGTAAACTTGCTTATTACCAGGCAGGGTGATCTTTTCTCTGCTATCACTAACCTTAATTTTTGGGATCCATTGATCATTAATCTTTTCTTCGGCGAGCTTATAAACGCCACTTAATACCGGACTGGAGGAACTGGTAATTAAACGTTCCCCAATCCCAAAGTTATCAATTGGAGCTCCTTCATCCAACAACGACTTAACTACATGCGCATCAAGGGCATTTGAAGCTGTAATCTTTGCCTTGGGGAAGCCAGCATCATCGAGCATCTTCCGGACTTTGATGGCTAATTGCGAAATGTCACCGGAATCGATCCGGATCCCGACTGGTTGGTGCCCTTGAGCGCTAACTTGCTTGAAGACCCGAATCGCGTTCGGCACTCCTGACTTCAAGACATCATAAGTATCAACGAGCAAGGAAACTTTGTCAGGATAAACCTTGGCCCAAGCTTGAAAGGCACTTAATTCATCAGAGAAGCTTTCGACCCAGGCATGTGCCATTGTGCCGGCCGCGGGAATATTAAATTGACTGGCTGCTTGTAAGTTCGACGTGCTGGTACAACCGCCGATCACCGCGGCTCGCGCCCCATACGTGGCGGCATCAGGGCCTTGCGCCCGCCGCGCGCCAAATTCCATAATTGGTCGGCCTTGAGCGGCATGGTTGATTTGCCAAGACTTCGTCGCAATTAATGATTGATGGTTAATGATGTTTAGAATAAAGGTTTCTAACAGCTGGGCTTCAATCAACGGTCCACTAATTGAAATAATTGGTTCCCGTGGGAAAACAGGGGTTCCTTCTGGTAAAGCCTTAATCGAGCAGTGATTTTTAATCTTGCTCAGGTAATCCAAAAACTCGGGAGTAAATTCATTCAGGGAGGTCAGGTATTCAATATTCTCCTTAGTGAAATGCCAATTTTGAACTTGTTCTACCACCTGCTGGAGACCAGCGACAATGACAAAACTACCGTTGTCGGGAACCCGGCGGTAAAAGACGTCGAAGCGAGCTTGTCGATCATGGGGTAGGGTAGCGTAGTACCCATTGGCCATGGAAAATTCATATAAGTCGGTTAATAGTTGTAGATTCATCTTAAATGCTTCCTTTTAAGTAAAAATTACTTTAATTTGGCTAAAAATAAAAGTATGGTTAACTTTTATTTACGTCTAGTATAAATACTTTGCAGCAAAATGCAAATGATGCCCTTTAGTTAAGTTGGTAGAGCTTTGGTGGCCGCCCAGAATGGTTCAAAGTGGCGGCCCCGACTTCTTTGAAGAGGTGGTTGTGAGTTTTCTTAAAGTTGGAATTATCAATCTTGTCAATTGTCGTACCTAAGAAAGCCGCAAAGACTTCGCGCGCTTGGCGCAGGGTAAAGGTATTACCTAAGATCCGAAGAATTTGGGGTTGATAGTCCAGCTTGTTTTTAATCCGATTAATGGCGGTGGTAATGATTTGAATATGATCAAAGACCAGGTGACCGGCGGGACTTAGGATAATCTCCTGTTGGTCATGGGTGATCACATAGTTGCCCTGATCTTTATCAAGCACAAACCATTGGGCATCTGTGGCTCCATACCCTGGATGCAATTTTGGGGTTGATGGTAAATAGGTCATATAGGCGAGTGCCAGTGCCCGAGTTCCCGTAACCCGCTTGGGATCTGTAAAGGTGGCCAGTTGTTCGGTTGAATTCATCGGAACTTGCAGGCCAATTTTATCGTCAATTAGACGAATACAGGCCGCGTCGGCACTCTCTTTACTCCGCAAGAGGGTTTCGGGGAGGGCCCAATGTCCCTTTAGAGGTTCATCTGCCCGCTTAATCAATAGTAATTGTGGTCGGTGTAATTCAGTATTAAAACTCCAAATGATGTTGGTGATGGTCACCAATGGCCGGGCAATAATTTCACTATCCAATTGACGCTCCTCCCTTCATAATTGTTAACTCAACTCTATTTTAGCATTTCTCGGCCACTAGTGATTGCCCAGTTGCTTTGAATCATGTTTGACGAGGATTGCTAAATTTTGAATGGTGATCGACGTCGGCTGGGCTAACCATAAGCAAAAAGTATTCCAGAAAATACCGACGGCAATGCGGGTCATATATTCAACTTTGGTATCGTTAGTGACATTAATGTGTCAAGCAACACTGGGGTGGCGGAGATGGAAACGCCGAAAGAAAACCGGCGTCGTTTGGTTAGCATTATCCAAGATCTTATAGCTTAAACCAGCTTTAACTAACAAAGCCAATTTAGCTGAGTGAGCTGGCCAGTAAGTAAAGAAGTCATCGATGACTTCTTTATAGGTTTGGGGGTTAACTTGCAAGATCCAATCAGTGTATTTCCTTAGTAAGGAAATAACATACTGATTAATCACATCGTCTTTGCTTTTGAAATTCCGGTAAAAAGTCCGCCGGGAAATATGGGCTTGGTTACTAATATCGATCACGAAAATTTCTTGGTACGGTTTGACGGTTAATAATTTTTTACAGGCTCAAATCAAAGAACAATCAGCTTTTATTGAGCTACTTAAACAGCAGTTAGAGGTTAAGGCCATGCAATTAATTATGGCCAAGATTCTTGATGAAATTCTTAAGTCCGAAGCGACTGAGCAGATTAAAGCTAGGGCTTATGAACGTACCAATTCACGGAATGGTTATCGAGTTTGTCAGCTTACCACACGAGTAGGGACACTTTAACTACACGTTCCTAAACTCCATCATGGCAATTTTTCAACGCAGCTGTTCAAATGCTACCAGCGTAGTGAGCAGGCCTTTGATTTGGCATTAATGGAGATGGTAATCCAAGGTGTTTCAACACGTAAAGTAGCTGAGATTACTAAGAAGTTATGTGGGACAACCTTTTCTAAAAGTACGGTCTCGGCTTTATGCAGTAATTTGGACGACCAAGTGCTGGACTTTAACCGATGTCCCCTTACGCAAGGGTATGCTTTTGCGTATGCCGACGCAACTTTATTTAAGGTTCACCATGGTCATGTTGTGACGAGTAATAGCTTACTCGTTGCGATTGGAATCGACCCTAGCGGTCGTCGAGAAGTGCTCGGTTTTGATAGCAGGTTAATCAAGAAATCCGGCGTCGTGACCGTGTGATCCGGATATTTCCGAATGATCTAAGTGTCTTGCGACTAATGGGGGCACTACTGATTGAACAGAATGAAAAATGGGCTGCTGGTCCACGATACTTAAACATGACCGTTTACCACGGGATTGAAAAAGATGCCGACTCAGAAGAAGCCGGTGAGCTTAAGCTTGTGAAATGATAAATTCGCGGAATTTAATTTACACCAACATTTTGGACTTGACCCGGATGAGACTTGCTGCATTTCTTTTATAATCAGAATTGTTTGACATTGGGTGTATATTAGAAATAATAGAAGGGATTGTATAATGAAAAATAAGAGGTATTTAAATAAAATCTTATTAACCGCAATACTTGTATTATTTGGGAGTTGCATTTCTGTTAAAGCGGATATAAATTCAAATGAATTAAATGCTAAATTAAACTCAGAAATAACAACACAAAAAGCGCAACTTGCAAATGGTCAGTTGCCTAAAGCAAATACGCATCAGTCTGATGGAAAGACGATAGTAAGTAGTGGAACTATGGTTTTGACTAATCAAGATCAAAACAAGAATCGTAATTATTTACCATGGATGAGCTTTGCTGCTACGCCAGAAACAGTAACTACCCTTAAATATCATATAGGGGAAGATTATTATGATGGTAACTTTCGTTTCACATTTTATTTGGATTCAATAGAAGGACCAGCTCCTTATGCGGTTGATGCAGCAATTGTTCTATACACGGAGCCATCACTACAAGGACCAGTTTCCATAAATAAGACGAATTTGATTAGTAAAGTAGGCAACATAACAACAGGAGCAATCGGTTCTGTGGAAGTTCCCGCAAAGACAACATTTTGGGCAGCTGGGGGAGAATATGGTGCAGAGTCTACTTCGGGGAATGTTGCTTTTTATCCCATAACTCAAGGACCTATTGAATTACAAAATAAATTAGCCCAGAATTTCCCAGAATATGTTGATCCAGTCTCGCATAAAGATGCAGAGTCTCCGCTTAGAACAGATTGGACTCGGCTAGGTCAGTCTCCTAGTTGGAATGGACGCCAAGCTTTTATTAATCGATTTAATGCTACTTATGGTACTCAATCTGCTGATTGGTGGTCTGCTCGACAAATTCATCATATTCGTCCAAGAATTTATGGTGGTACAGATGATTTTAATAATTTACTCCCTGTTCCCAATGCAAATCATTATTTAATAACAAGTTGGTTTAGAAACTATTAAGGTGCTAAATATATGGAAATAGATTCAATTGTAAATTCTCTCAAAACAATGTCTCAAGTTAGTAACTATAAAATTTATGTTTCTGGATCTTTACCAATGAATGCTGGTTTTCGATTAAAAGCTAAAGCAACTCAGGCTGATTTAAAAAAGTTTGATAAAATTAATTACTCTCTTCCCAACGATTATTTAGCCTTTATAAGTCAAATAAATGGTGCAGAGTTATTTACTGATGGAAAGTATATCCAAAAATGTAAAATCTATTCGATTCAAGAAGTATTACATTGGCGAGAATTTTTAAGAAGCTCAGGATTTTACCCGGAGTGGGATAAACTTCTCCCAATTCTAGAACTACAAGATATCGGTCAACTAATACTTAATTTGGAACGATATGAAAACCAAGAAGATTATTTATTATATCCTGATGAATCAAATAAATATTTCCACATTGGCTTTACTGAATGGTTGAATAATTATTTACTAACAAACGGTAGCGAATTTTGGTATATGAACTCATAAGAAATGAAATAAGTAGCAAGCCCTCTCGTACAATACCCCTTAGGGTTGGTTATGTCCGTATAATTGGTGTAAATTCTAAATAGGACTTTGTGAAATCTGAAAGGAACTTCATTATGCCAAAGGTTGAATTAAATTTAGAAGATGACGAATTAAAGGAACTATTACTAGGTGATCGGGATAAGGCCATGCAATCAATTATGGCCAAGATTCTTGATGAAATTCTTAAGTCCGAAGCGACTGAGCAGATTAAAGCTAGGGCTTATGAACGTTCGGATGAACGTACCAATTCACGGAATGGTTATCGAGTTCGTCAGCTTACCACACGAGTAGGGACACTTTAACTACACGTTCCTAAACTCCATCATGGTAATTTTTCAACGCAACTGTTCAAACGCTATCAGCGTAGTGAACAGGCTTTTGATTTAGCATTAATGGAAATGGTAATCCAAGGTGTTTCAACTCGTAAAGTAGCTGAGATTACTAAGAAGTTATGTGGGACAACCTTTTCTAAAAGTACGGTCTCGGCTTTATGCAGTAATTTGGACGACCAAGTGCTGGACTTTAACCGATGTCCCCTTACGCAAGGGTATGCTTTTGCGTATGCCGACGCAACTTTATTTAAGGTTCACCATGGTCATGTTGTGACGAGTAATAGCTTACTCGTTGCGATTGGAATCGACCCTAGCGGTCGTCGAGAAGTGCTCGGTTTTGATAGCAGGTTAATCAAGAAATCCGGCGTCGTGACCGTGTGATCCGGATATTTCCGAATGATCTAAGTGTCTTGCGACTAATGGGGGCACTACTGATTGAACAGAATGAAAAATGGGCTGCTGGTCCACGATACTTAAACATGACCGTTTACCACGGGATTGAAAAAGATGCCGACTCAGAAGAAGCCGGTAAGCTTAAGCTTGTGAAATGATAAATTCGCGGAATTTAATTTACACCAACATTTTGGACTTGACCCTTTTATAGTAAGATATTTATAGCTCATACCGGATACCTCGAATTGTTTGATTTGGTCGTTAAACATATTCTACCCGGTATGGGTTTATTTTTTTTACTTTGTGTTGCACTTCAATTCTAAATTCACCCCATAGAAAAAGCGCCTCACAATGGTTAGAACTTTTGTCTAACTATTATGAGATACTAGTAGTAGAAGTAACGTACATAATATAGTACAATATAATGTATAAAAAGAGAAAGGAGTCCTTATTATGCCAATTGCTACTACTCAAAGTGATTTCCGTAATCATATTAAAGACTACTTAGATAAAGTTAATGATGAAAATCAAATAGTACTAATTGCACGTTCTAATCAACGAGCAGCAGCTGTTATCTCACAAGAACAACTCAATACCCTTCTTGAGGCTGTTAATGCTAAAGAAGATTCACTAGATTATGCTATTGCTAGAGATAAGTTAATCGAAATGCATATCTTACCTGATGATCCTATCGTTGAACCAACTGACGATTATTGGAATAGTTTTAAGCCAAAGGATAACAGTAACCAATGAGATATCAATATAAACCACGAAAATCGTTTGAACGAAACTTAGCTTATCTTGCACAGCTTGATGTAACAATTATTGATGAAGTAAAAGACGCTATTTTTATTCTCCTCGATGGCGACATACTTCCCGATAATTTTCATGATCACGAATTAGAAGGAAACTATATTAGCTATCGGAAATTTCATCTTCGTGATACTCCCAAAGGGCAGCAACCAACTGAAATAAATGACATTGTAGTTATCTATAAAGTCAACAATCAAGATTTAGTACTCGTTGCTGTTAATATTGGTTCTCATAAAAAATTATTCCATGGTCGTTATCATAAGAAGCGTTAAAAGCCGTTGACTAGGGACTAGTCTTGGTAAAATAGCAAAGTTCTATAAGTAATTCTTTATCAAGCCGGCTAAAATTGGTACGTTAGTTATTTAATAAATTGTTTATTTATTTGTCTGCTAACGATATAATTAAACTAGACAAAGGAGGTATCAAGATGAAAATTATTACTTTTACTGCCATCAAGGGTGGTGTCGGTAAAACAACCTTGACTTTAAATTATGGTGATTGGTTAGCCAAACATGGCAAGAAGGTTCTATTAATCGATTTAGATCATCAGTGTAATTTAACAACCGTTTTTGAAAAGACTCGACGAAACAATACTATCGCTGAAGCATTTAAAGAAGACGATAATGCTCAAAAAGTAAAAATTGACAGTGTCGGACCAAATCTAGATTTAATCGCCGGTTTTATAGACCTAGATGTTTTGGGAAGTTATCTAGAAAATAACAGTAACAAAGAAATGATGTTATTCATGTGGTTTAAAAACAACTCCGATTCATTAAACTTAACCGACTATGACTATATCTTAATTGATACACACCCAGATTTTAGTACCATCACTAAAAATGCTATTGCTATCAGTAATTACCTTCTTAGTCCCATCACACCCAGTGAGCATGGCTACAATGCTAAGTTTGACCTAGAAACACGACTCGAAAAATTCAGAAAATCACTTTTTGATTATCGAACTGGCGAAACTTACGTAGACGCAAAACTTTTCTTTATCGTTAATATGATTAGACATAATACAAGTATGTCTCGCGATTTGCTAAAACATATAGAAGGTGATGAAACAGTCGCAACTATAATTCCAGAAAGAGAGCTCTTTAATAAAGCTACTGCAAGGCACACTTCGATATTTGAATTAGCCAATCATGATAAAGCCGTTTTAAAGCAAAATCAAAAGTTCATAAAAAAAGCCGATCATCTTTTTCAAGAATTAGCAAGTAAAACCAAGTAAGGAGAGTTAGCTTATGAGTTTAGATTCATTCAACCATAAAAAAGACGAAGAAATGAGAGAAAGTTACGAAACTACATTGAAAGATAACAAGAACAATGCAGTAGCATTTTTAAAAAATATCAGTCGAAAAGAAGTAGAGCGTAAGCGATCAGTAACCTTCTCAATTACTGAAAGTCAATTAAAAAAAATGGACACAGCTGCCCGAAAAAACGGATTTAAAAATCGGTCAGAATTCTTAGCTTCAATCATAGATGCAATTTAATAATTAAATAAATAATTAATCAAACAGTTTATTTAATTATCTCACAATTAGATAAAAGCTTGTAAAGTATACTGGACCAAATAAAGTTGCCGGTTAGGAAGTACTATGCTAAACTAAAACTAATTTAACAACCGAATAAAGAGATCAAGCTAAACCAAAAAGGTCCCCAATTCACGAGAAATCAGGGACCTTTGGTTTAGCAAGTAGCTAGTAGGCAGCTACTTAGATTCAGCCGATTTTCACCGCCAAGTTAAAATCGGCTGAACATTGCTCTTAATTTGTAGGTTAATTATACCGCAAACCAGTCCGAAAGGGCAAGTTAAGGATAGTTAAAAACAAATTAAAGTCAATGGACTAAGTAGCTAACTGGAGCTATTCAGTCCATTTTTTGTTGTTAGAAATAAAAAAAGTTGCCGGATGGGCAACTCACAAACAAATAACAGATACATGCTGGTAAATTACAAAGCTTTCATTTAGCGTGCGAGACTTTATAATTTAGTTAAAGCATATCAGATTTGTATTATAACGCAAATCAAATGTTTTAGCAACTCTCTTTTGAGACAGCGTGTGTCAGTCAAGAAAGGGAGTTTTTATTATGACAAAATCAACAAATTTTAATTACTATGAAGCCGATAACGTATATGGAGCCTTATTTTTCCAGTTCCCTAAGGTATTAATGTATGGCGAGCAATATAAACATTTAAGCAGTGATGCTAAATTGGCCTATATGGTACTGAAAGATCGGCTCGAGTATTCTTTGCGCAACAACTGGGTTGATGAAGAAGGACACGTCTACTTTATTTTTACCAATCAAGAATTAATTAATCTGTTTAACTGTTCGGAACATAAAGTTATTAAAATAAAAGCTGAACTTAAATCAGCCGGCCTACTCTTACAAAAACAAATGGGATTCAACCCAAAGACTAAAAAGAATGAACCAAATCGTCTATACCTTTCTAAGCTCGATGTAAAAGCTACTGATGTTTATTTAAGGGGCGAATATGGGCAAAAAGAGCCTGAAACCCTTGATACAAGCGGAACTGCAAAAAATGCAGTTCCGCAAGAGACCGTTGAAACCCTTGATACAAGCGGAACTGCAAAAAATGCAGTTCCGCAAGAGACCGTTGAAAAAAGCCCTCAAACCCTTGATACAAGCGGAACTGCAAAAAATGCAGTTAATCTATATAAAGACTATAAAAATAATATAGATACTAATAGATACGATACAGATACTCAAAAGTTGGACTTTTCCACAGCCAATTTTTCACCAGCTGAAATTGAAGCCCAAAATCGGGATTTAGTAAAACATGCTGATGAATTCTTAACTGACGAAGATAATGGCTTACCGGTCTTCTTAGAACCAGAAGCAGTGCAACTACTTAGCTTTTGGTGCCGTACCCCACAACAAATGCGGCGCTTTATTGGCATTATCTTAAACGCCAAATATGCTGTTGAAAAAGAACATAAAGATTTAGGCGTATGGATTCTATTAGATGACCCTGATTTAAAAAAAATGATGACCAAAACATTAAGGCGCTATTTTAATGCCCTAAGAAGCGACGAGAAGCATATCAAGAATGTTGAGAACTACCTGTACGGCACCATGCAAAACCTATTTGGTGTTTGGTGGAACCAACAAGCAGCTAGAGAATATGCAGCCAAACACCCCGAAGAACAGAATCTTGGTAGCGAGCGCACTTGGGACTAAAACACCATATAAGCTCATTTAAGCCGTTTTAAGCGTTACACACATAATTATATTAAAATCGCTTTAAAATCGCTTAGAAGCAAAAATAGACACCTTGAGTGGCCGAATTGGCGATAGCTAAACTAGAAAAATGGGATAGGAGCTTTTTAAATGACCAAACCAAGCAAAGAAGTTGAAAAAAATTGAGCAATTGTTGGCTGACCCATGGGCAGTCGATATTCAAGACATTTGGGAGCAAGCAGCCCAAAATCGAGATCCTGATAAATGCAAGCTGTTTGACGCGTTACACACTTACCTCTTAGATAAACGCCAAGAATAAATCATCAATGAAAAGCACTTTGTGATTTAACATAGACAGTTCAAATAATCAGTGACTGAAATAAAAAGGAGGCACAAAATATGGCTAAGACACGAACATATATGGACAAGTATAGATTCACAACTGCGGAAAACCAACGGTTTGCCCGAGCAAATTTTACCAAGTTAGTGCATACTAATGCTCGCTTTGAAGGCGTTAATACCACATTGCCACAAACACAAACTATTATGGACGGTATGAGCGTAGCAGGAGTACCTGTTGAAGATGTTTTGACGATTGTTAATTTAAAGCGTGGGTGGCAATATATCACTACTCAAAATTCCCCTTTAACGTTAACCATGGAAAAACAAATCAACAAAATTGTGGCAGCAGAAGACGCCTTAGTACCAGGAGAATTACGGCAAGGAAAAGGGGGAGTTAATTTAGGTAGTGAAGACTTTTTTGAGCCGCCTTTAATTAACGAAAAACAAGAACAATCCTTTTTACAAAAAATCTTGACTGATCCACGAACGACGATTACTGATAAAGCATTGACTGTCATGTATCATAATATGCGTCAACAAATCTTTTGGGACGGGAACAAAAGGACGGCAACTTTAAGTGCCAATAAAATTATGATTGACGGTGGCGCTGGTTTAATTAATGTCCCATTAGATAAGTGGGATCAATGGAACGAACTAATTGCCAATTATTATCGGACTAATGACATGACTGAAGTTAAACAGTGGACATATGATAATGGTATCCAAGGATTACAAATTCGAGCAAACAAAAAATTAAGTGCTAATGAATTGAACCAGATGTACAAGCAACAAAAAAACGGATAAATTAGAACTTAAATTAGTTGAAGACGAGATTAGTAAAAGAACCCAAAACCATCTCAAAAACTTTGCTAAAAACAATCTATCGGAGTGTTGATAGCGAACGCACTTGAAATTAAAACGCCGTGTAAGCTCATTTAAGACACTTTAAGCCGAATTGACATAATTATACTAGATTGTATTTTAAATTCGTATATGAACGTTTTAGAGGCCAAATATTAGATGCTATTGAAAAAGGTAACTAACATGTAGCTTTCGAAGACTTATACAATTGAAGTGATACTCAAGAGGTAGTATAATGGTAGTAGTTAAGAGGGGGAGTGAGACGATCATGGCAGTTAAAGAAAAAAAGCGGGTACAAGTTAAAATTGATAAAGACTTGGCTGATAATACGGAAGCAGTTTTAAACGAGTTGGGTCTAAATCCAACCACAGCGATTAACATGTTTTATAAGCGAATCGTAGCGGAAGCAGCGTTACCGTTTAAACCAGCTCTAAGCGAAGCAGAAAGAGCTAATTTACGCTTTTTAAAGGCGACCGAAGGGACACCAGTCACCGAGTTAAAAGACGCTAAAGGAGTCAGCGATTGGCTCAATGATCCAGATGAAGACTAATGGCTTATCAGATTAAATAAATTAATAACTTGGGAGTGTGATTAACATGAAAGACACAATTACAATCAATGACTTTTTTGAAATCGCCAAAAAAATTGATTTGAAAGATTTACTTGATAAATCATTACATGAGCCAGATCCAGAAAAGCGTAAAGTATATGATGCTTTGTATACCTACTTTTTAGATAAAAGGCAAGATGAGGTTATTAAGCGAAAGGACTTTGTCCGTTGATAGATAAACCCCAATATATTATTGTTGCTGGTATTAACGGAGCAGGTAAGAGTACGCTGTACGATACATTTCCCATATTGTTTGATAAAACAAAACGGATTAATGCTGATGAGATTTTACGACAAATGGGTGGCGATTGGCATAAAGACAGCGACAATTTAAAAGCCATGAAAGAAGAAATCAAACAACTACACTATGCTTTAGATCACCAGCAAAGTATTCACGTAGAAACAACACTGGCAGGTAGAGGCAAAGCTCAACTCAATTTGATTGACAAAGCTCACAAAAATGGTTTTGAAGTGGCTTTATTATATGTTGCTTTGCGAGATGAAAATTTAGCTATCCAAAGGGTCAACGAACGGGTACAAAAAGGTGGGCACGGTGTTCCAGTAGCAACGATCAAGAAACGTTATCAGCAATCCAAACATAATTTGCCATTAGTGGCCTTTAAATCTGATAAGGTCATGATCTATGATAATAGCGAAAAGTTTACCTTTGTTTATGCAAGAGAGAAGGGACAAGTTTTTAAGAACGATTTGAGGTATTTTCCTTGGATAAACCAAAATATTACTTATCCAGAAAAGGTGCAAAAGCAGTTACAAAATAATGCAGATCAGAACCCAGAAGTCAAACCAAAAAATGATCCCGAAAATAAAAACGATCGGCCTAGTTATTAGGTTGATCGTTTTTGAATTTGTTCGGTTTATGCGCATTAACGTAATTAGCAAATATTTTTAAAAGTTCTTCGGTTTGTTCGACTGATAAGTTATCAGCCTGAAAGTATTTTTCGAGTAAGGCTCCTTTTTGAATTAGTCGGCGAGAACGGGCTTTGCGGGCTTGCCGATTTTCATAGTATTTAGATTGCCGTAATTTAAAATCTTCCCGCTCAATTTTTTGTTTTAAACGCGCTTGCTGCTCGACTAATTTTTCATATTGATTAGACATGGAATTTCCCCATCTCGTATGGCTAATGATCTACAGACTTTACCTTTAAAAATTCAGAAAATTGCTGGGCTAAAATCTTAATCTGATCGTTAGACAAATTAGCATAATCTAAATTGGCTTGACTGATGATTTGTTTACCTAGCCGTTGTTCAATTTTGTATTTTTCTTCTTTAATTTTTTGATTAAGGGCTTTTAATTTAGCTTCTTGTTTTTCTAAGTTACTTTGAGACATAACGATCCCTTCAATCATATTAGAAATAATCACCGAAACTATATCATATAAGAAACGTTAAGTCAAAGTATAAAATTTGAAATAGCGAAGCGGAAGGCATACACTAAGTTTAAGTTAAGATAATCAGCAGACCGAGTGAAACGAGGTCAATGCACACTTACACATAGAATAAATTCTATGTTGTGCTAACCCCAAAAATCCTGTATTAGAAGTCGCCGATAGCGACAACAAAGTCAAGTCCATGGAATTAAAGTAAAGAGGTGACTAACATGGCAATATTTCATATGAGTTTTAGTAATATTAGTGCTGGTAAAGGGCGCAGTGCGATTGCCAGTGCCGCTTATCGAAGTGGTGAAAAACTATTTGATGATAAAGAAGGTCGTCACTATTTTTATACCAGGTCGGTTATGCCGGAAAGCTTTATTTTAACCCCCAAAAATGCACCAGAATGGGCCAGTAATCGAGAACAATTATGGAATGAAGTTGAAAAGAAAGATCGTAAATCAAACTCACGGTATGCAAAAGAATTTAACGTGGCTTTACCGGTAGAATTAAGTGAATCCGAACAGAAAGAATTATTAACAAAATATGTGCAAGAAAATTTTGTCGATCAAGGTATGGTAGCTGACGTAGCAATTCATCGTGATCACCAAGATAATCCGCACGCACATGTGATGTTAACGAATCGACCATTTAACCCCGATGGTAGTTGGGGATTAAAAGCAAAGACGCAGTACATTAAAGATGAAAATGGCAAGCAACTTTTAACCAAAAGCGGGTTTCCAAAACAAAGAAAAATTTGGTTGGTTGATTGGGATAAAAAGGAAAAAATTAATGAGTGGCGAAAAAATTGGGCGTTGAGTGTTAATCAGTTCTTAGCACAAAAAAATATTTCGGATCGGATTAGTGAAAAATCGTTTGTGGAACAGGGAATAGCTGATACACCAATGCAACACGAGGGAATCAATAGTAAACGGCATGAAAGAAAGGCATTTAATCAACAAGTTAAGACCTATCGTAAGTCCAAAGCTGGCTATAAAAATATGCAGGAAAAAGTAATTAATCGAGGTCATTTAGATAGCCTAAGTAAACACTTCTCATTTAATGAAAAAAGGTTGGTAAATGAGTTAAGTCATGAACTGAAAACTTATATCAGTCTGGAGAGTTTAGATGATAAACGGCGTCTGCTATTTAATTGGAAAAACAGTACCTTAATTAAGCACGCTATTGGTGAAGATGTCACTAAGCAATTATTGACGATTAACCAACAAGAAAGTTCACTAAAAAAAGCAGATGAACTCTTAAATAAAGTAGTTGATCGCACGACTAAAAAACTTTATCCAGAGCTTGATTTTGAACAGATAACCGCGGCTGAACGACGGGAATTGATTAAAGAAACTAATAGTGAACAAACGATTTTCAAAGGCAGTGAATTAAACGAACGTTTAATGAATATTCGTGATGATTTATTGACCCGACAATTATTGACCTTTACCAAACGGCCATACGTTGGCTGGAAGTTATTAATGCAACAAGAAAAGGAAGTCAGAATCAAGCTTAAATATACGCTGATGATTCATGATGATAGCTTAGAAAGTCTAGAACACGTTGATCAAGGTCTACTAGAAAAGTATTCACCAACCGAGCAGCAAAAGATTACTCGAGCAGTCAAAGATTTACGAACAATCATGGCTGTGAAGCAAGTTATTCAAACCCAATACCAGGAAGTTTTAAGAAGAGCCTTTCCTAACGGCGATTTTAATGAATTACCAATGATTAAACAGGAACAGGCCTATACAGCAGTGATGTACTATGATCCAGCTTTAAAACCGTGCAAGATTGAAACAATCGCACAATGGCGGGAAAATCCACCGAGGGTATTCAATACTCAGGAACATCAACAAGGACTAGCTTATCTATCGGGACAGCTGAGCTTAGATCAGTTAGATAATCACCATTTACAACGGGTTTTAAAGCATGACGGTACTAAACAACTCTTTTTGGGTGAATGCAAAGCCGATCCAATGATTAAGAACAGTCAGATCGAGAAAATCCAAAAGCAGTTAAAAGAGCAACAAACCAAGGACGACCAGTATAGAAAAGTAAATATGGGACATTATCAACCGCTAAATTACAAGCCAGTTAGTCCAAGCTACTACTTAAAGACAGCCTTTAGTAACGCAATCATGACTGCCCTATATGCCCGTGATGAAGATTACGAACGACAAAAACAGGCACACGGCTTAAAAGAGACTGAGTGGGCAATGACGAAAAAGCAGCGGCAACACCAAACCCGTAATCGGCATGAAGATGGGGGTATGCACTTGTAATTTAAATGTAAAATAAAAAAGCTATCAGCCCGAGCACTTAATCAGTCATATCAAAGCTTGCAACAATAAGTTCAGCAAGCAAGGAACCCCCAACAAAAATCAGAACTAAAAAATAAACTAAATGATATACACCATGAAATCAGTAATCGAACGCAAAAACAGCTGCAAGCATTTGCTGAAGAAAATCCGTCAATCAAACAACCCAAATCCGAACTGGATCAAAGTTTAAAGCGTTAGCTAGTTTTTAAAGGTCATGCTATAATATAAACAGAAAAAGGAAGTCCCGCCGAAAACAGAACTTCCCGTGCAAGCCGCTTCAAAGGCGGTGGCCTAGATTACAAAACTACATTGTCGCCCTGTAACCGACCAAAGTTACGCAGGGCGGCTTTTTTATTTGTGGTGCTTGTCGATATAGCTGAAGAGCGCGATTAAAAACGTGCCAAACAGCAACATCAACGAGAGTGTCTGGAAGACGCTCATCGACTGTGAAACCTTCCTGAAGATTATTCCATGTTCCCATGGGCCTCACCTCACAAGGAAAAAGACAGCCACCGCCCTTAAAACTTCTTGCTCAATCCATTATACAGGGAAATTAAAAATCAACCAAGAGCAATAAAACTTCAAGTGATGAAAAGCAAGCCTATCGCCTCTAGCTGGATATGTTTAAGACGAAAAAAAGGTAAATAGTATAACTATAATGCTTCAAAATGTTACTATTCAGGTAATTTTGAAGCATTTTTAGTTACTATCCTCAGAGTTTATGGAGTTGTAAGTTTGCCCCCATTTGTCCATTTCTAGAATAATTGGCGTCAGTGTCTCACCAAACCTAGTCATTCTATATTCTGTTTTAGGAGGAATCACTGGATATATCTTTTTTTCGATAATCTTGTCCTTCTCTAACTCATTAAGTTGTAGCGATAACATCCTGCGAGAGCAATTCGGCATTTTTTTTTGCAATTCACTAAATCTACATACTTTATTTTTTATAAGATGATACAAAATTACACTTTTCCATTTACCTGAAATTATTTGTAAAGTGCTTTCAACAGGACAACCATTACTACAGTTAAAAATATGTCTTTGCAAGCCCAACACTCCTTCTTAAAAAACTAAATATTTCAATTATATATTAATTCATTCTTTGTGGCTATTAGGGAAATAATTGTTACATAGATAATTTAAATTCTCTTCTTGTATGTCTTATATAACAAGTTACTATTTGTAAGTATAGAACAATAGAAAAGAGGACTCACTATGAAAGCTATTGGATTTACTCAACATTTAAACATTAACGATTCTAGAAGCTTATTTGAATTTGAAGAAAGTATCCCAGTACCTAAAGGGCACGATTTGCTCGTCAAAGTTAATGCTGTATCCGTTAATCCAGTTGATGTTGGTGTACGACGTGGCGGGCACGGTAAACTAAAGACCCCAAAAGTTATTGGATGGGACGCATGTGGAATTGTAAAAAAAGTGGGTAATCAAGTATCTCTATTTAACCCTGGAGATCGGGTATATTATGCCGGTTCCTTTAAACGTCCAGGAAGTAATAGTGAATATCAGTTAGTAGATGAACGAATTGTTGGACATGCACCTAAATCCTTAAGCGACGATGAAGCAGCCGCAATGCCTCTGACTTCATTGACAGCTTATGAAGCGCTATTTGAACAGCTGTCATTGTCCTCTAATAGTCAAAGTAATAAAGATAAAACCATTTTGATCATTAATGGTGCTGGTGGAGTAGGATCAGTTGCAACACAATTAGCTGCAAATGCAGGACTAACCGTAATTGCCACTGCTTCACGTCCCGAAAGTATCAATTGGGTCAAAAGTCATGGTGCTAAATACACTGTAAACCACAGGAATAATTTAGTCGACGAAGTCAGAGAACTTGGTTATAAATTTGTAGATTATATTTTAGAGTTAAAAGATATTGACAATCATTGGAAAGAAATGTGTGAGTTAATTAAGCCTGAGGGGGCTATTGCTTCGATTACCGAAAATAAGCGACCTATCAATCTACGTTTATTAACTCAAAAGAAAGCAATCTTTGCTTGGGAATGGATGTATACCAAGTCTTACTATCATACAAATGATATGCAAACCCAACATGATATTTTAGAAAAAATTGCATATTTTCTTGATAATGGCCAATTAAAGTGTACGCTAACACATTCCCTTTCTCCTTTAAATGCAACTAATCTTCGGAAAGCACATAGTTTAGTGGAAAGTGGGCATATGGTTGGTAAAGTCGTTGTTTCTGGATGGGAGGAATAAAATATGATCGAAAATGACAGATATTATCGTCGCTATGTTAAAGATGTCAAATCAGGTTATATTTTCTTACAAACAGGTTTGGTTAAAAAGGCTATCCTAGATAGTATTTTTGAAATAAACTACAGACTTACTATTCAAATTGCAAAGGATAAGAAATTTATGGATCAAACATTTTTCAAAGATACTCCTTACACTCCAGTATTTGATAAAACACCGTCAAAATACTCTAAACGTTTAATCAAGCAAATACATCATCTACAAAATCTATATAAAGATAATAATATTTCTGACTTGGTAAATAATATATCGTCTTTTCTAAAAGAGATAGATGGCATTACCGATGTACAAAAATTAACCCACGATTATCTAAATTTATTAAAAGAGATTAATTACGTAATGCCATTCTTATCATCTAATAAAACCGGGTATGCTAATCTTATTAATAAATATGATCGTCTATTATTGTTAGTAGACTTAAAAACCTCACAACAGAACAATTCAACTTTAAACTATCCAGAGTTAGACAATGCAAAGTTATTGAGTTCTCCTTATATCACTAATGAAGAATTTGAGTATTTAGTGGCTAATCTAACGAAGTATCTAGGGTTAGTCTCTAAATTGAAAAATAGAAGCTTATTTTATTTTGCTGGTCAAATTGGTAAGTGTCAAAACCACGTACAATAGCCTTAAAAGTTGTCACTTTAAGAAATAAAAAGTGATGACTTTTGAGGCTATTGTACGCTTGATTCGACGCACGTAAGGAGGAAAGCGGGCGTTTTGAAACTTGTTTAACCGGTCCCGTGGGATCGTCAGATTAATTTCACCATACTTAGTGTCGATAGTGCGGGTGTACGTCCCGTTCCGGTAGTTCACGTCGTCTTTTGATCGGTCGATCCGAGTATGTGGTTCGTAGCCTAGCACCGCAGTCAGTTCATTTTGAAGGAACTGATTAGCGGCCACTTCGATTTGACGACGTAAGACTTCATTCAGGGTAATATCTTTGTCTGAAGATAGCGCTGCGATAATATCTTTGTTAAACTGGTTCATGGGGAAAGCCTCCGTATTCTGATTGGTTTTTAGCGATTTCAATCATACGGGGAAGGCTTTCCCTTTTTCAATACCCTCAAGGTATCAATTTACACAAAATATTTTACACTCCCTTCCTTTCAGATTTTACAAAGTCCTATTTAGAATTTACACCAATTAGAGACTAACATGTGGTGTTCAAAAAACAAGTATATTTAGTAAAAGATGTGTAACTTATAAACATATAATACGAGAGGAATTAAACAAGAAGTTTTCTTTTATGAAGTGTTGCTAAAAATTAGACCGAAATCTAATTTTGGGCAGTCACTACATTGAGGAAAGCTTTTTTGCATTATTTCAGTTGCAAAATTCATCATCTTATCAGCTGAATTTAGCCACTTGTCGACATTAACAACCATTGTTCACAGATATTTGCTAAGCTACGATTAAGCAATTAAGAGGAGAGTGAGCAGATGAAGCTAACAACAACGGACTTAACAAAAAGATATGGTCAAAAAGCGGTAGTTAAAAATCTGAATCTTGAAATACCGGCTCAATCGTTAGTTGCCTTTCTAGGGAATAATGGTGCTGGCAAGTCGACAACAATTTCGATGCTGATTGGTTTGTTGAAACCAACTGCTGGTCAAATTAATTTTCTTGATGAGCATAATCAACCATGCCAACCCAAAATTGGAGTAGTTTTTCAAAATAGTATTCTTGATAATGAATTGACCGTCAAAGAAAATTTGTATTTTCGGGCAATGATGCAGGGAAAACAGTCGGTTGCTAATATTGGAAAAGTGACAGAGGTTTTGGGATTGAGCAACTTCCTTGAGCAAAAATATGGTAGTTTATCCGGTGGTCAAAAACGACGTGTTGATATTGCGCGTGCCTTATTGAATGACCCCGACTTTCTATTTTTAGATGAGCCAACTACTGGATTAGATATTCAAACTCGGACGGTCATTTGGCAGCTGTTAAATGATCTGCGTCAAAAAAATAATTTGACTATTTTTTTAACAACACATTACTTAGAAGAAGCTCATGATGCTAATCTGGTTTATATCGTTAATCAAGGGGCAGTCATTGCTTGTGGTTCTGCAGCAGAAATAATTGCAGCAAATACTGAGAATTATCTTGAGATTAGGACATCGCACAAGTTTGCCTTTCCAGCTAATTGTGAAAAAGTTGGTCAAGATCAGTATCGTATAATCGATCTTCCAATTTCAGCTGCGATTGATTTTCTAGCACAGAATCGAGCAGTAATTGAGCAATTTGAGTATCATCATGGCACACTTGACGATGCATTTATGAATTTAACTGGAAAGGAGCTGCAATAAAATGCTGCCATTAATAAGACGAAATTTAAAATTATTTTTCCGTAATCGAGCTGGAGTATTTTTTTCTTTGTTAGGAGCCTTAATTTCTTTTGGACTATTTATTATTTTTTTGAAGTCTAACATGTTAGATTCGTGGAAACAATTGCAGCATCCAGCCAAAGTACTTGATCTTTGGGTAATTGGCGGGACATTGGCCGTGGCCAGTATTACTACGACTTTAAGTGCTTTATCCAGAATGGTGTCAGACCTTGAATATCGGGTTTTTGATGATTTGATTTTAACTGGTTTAAGTCGCTTGAAAATTCGACTCAGTTATGTTTTGGCAGCAACAATTATTGGAACTCTATTGCAAATAGCACTTTTTTTAATAATGGTTAGTTATTTTTCTTGGGTTGATGGCATCAGTATTCCTGGATATATCACTTTTCAAGTGTTGATAGTTACAATTTTAGCATCATTTTCAGCAAGTGTGCTGAATTTCACTTTAGTTTATCGGATGAAAAATATTGATACTGTTGGCAAGTTTTCTTCAATCGTTGGGGCAGCTTCAGGATTCTTAGTGGGAATTTATATTCCAATCGGTGTCTTGCCAACTTTTGCGCAAAATTTAGTCAAGTTAACACCAGGAGCTTATGTAGCAGCAATCTATCGTCAGCTGTTGATGCATGATATACTGAAAAACGTTCAACCAAATATTTTGCATAATTTACAAAAAACACTGGGAATTGGAATTAATTTAAATGGTAATCTAACCACAAAATTGCAAAACTTTGCAATAGTTACCGGTGTAACCGTAATTTTATTAATAATTATCCTGATTACCAACAAACATGATCAAAATAAATCTGTTAGTACGGAGTGAAATAAATGGAAGTACGATTTGAAAAAAACATTATAACTGGCGAAGAAATTGAAGTAATCGTTAAAGCAAATCGTTTAACTAATAATGTCAAGAGTTTAATGGCTTATATTAATCAATTTGATCAGAAGCCACATCGAATTCTACCAATTAAAACCAATGACAGTATCATAATTGTTAAGGTGGATGATATTATCTTAGTTGATGTGCAAAAAAATACGTTGTCAATCGAAACATTGACCGCTAAGTATCTGATACAAGAACGATTGTATAAGTTTATCCAGAAACTGCCTAAAGATATCTTTGTTCAAGTGTCAAAACATGCAGTAATTAACCTTGATTATTTGCTGTCACTTGAAGATAGCTTTGCTGGTTCGATGACTGCTAAAATGGAAAAGAGTTTGCGAACTAGTGTTAGCCGCAAGTATTTAAGCGATCTGGAAGAACATTTAGGACTTTAAAGGGTGAATTGTTATGTCAAAAAATTTCAGAAATGTAATCAATTGTTTTACAAACGGAGTCGGATATGGTGCAACAACTTTTTTATTGTTTGTTGCCTTTGATGGGTTTCAGAGTGTAACAACATTTAATGTGCTAAGTGTTTTAATCATTAGTGGGTTAATTGGGGTGCTGACTTTAGTTTTTGACCTAGATAATTGGTCATACTTGGTCGAACTGTTGCTCCATTTTCTCGGGACCTTTAGTTTGATTCTAGTGATGATGTGGTTGAATCATTGGCTGAACTTACAAAATTGGTTGAATTTTTGCATCAGCTTTATAGGAATTTATTTAATTATCTTTTTTATTATCAAGATGAAAATAGCTTCTGATGTCAAACGGGTTAATCAAAAATTGTCTGAACGGCATCAGAAGAAATGAGTGGGATCGTCGCATTTTTTAAAATGTTGATAAAGCTAGAAAATTGAATTTGAAGCGATCTTTAAAAGCCAGATTAAATCTGATTGAAAAGATTGCTTTTTTAATAGCTGGTTAACAACATTTACAAGTAGAGCTTTTGCTTTTGATGATACTTATTTGTGCTGCGATTAAGCAACGTCTGTTTTTAAAGGAGAGTGTCAAGAATGTTGTGTAAAAAAGGAAACTTCGTCCGCATGAATTGACAATTCTAAAACATCGAATCAAGCGTGTCGTGACAGTCCTTGAATCCCCGATGTGCTCGATTCTCAAATTTATCGTTGTACTCCATTACTTGCGTCATGATAAAGCGATCGAGGGCCCCTTCGTTTGGAAACTGCTCTTTACGTCGGGCCATCTTCTTCAGGCTCTTATTAAACGACTCAATTAGGTTCGTCGAGTAGATGGTCTGACGGATCGCAGTTGGAAAACTGAAGAACGTGAATAGCTCCGCCATTTGGACTAGATTCTTGATTCGACGCTTATAACTGGACTCCCACTTAACACTGAAAGCCGCCAATCGTTCTTTGGCGGCTTGTAGGTTCTCTGCTTGCCGAATGGCCTTAAAGTCGGTGATAATCTCCCTGCGATCGTTTTTGCGAACGTATCCTAAAAGGTTGCGCTCTGCGTGGACCCAGCACCGTTGAAACTTCGCCTGCGGGTAGTTAGCCTCAATCGCAGATTGAAGTCCAACTAAACCGTCGACGATGAACAACTGAATATCTTTAATCCCCCGTGCGCGTAATCCCTGGAGTAGTTCAGACCAAGCGGCTCCGTTCTCGGTCGGTGCGATACTGTAGTCAAGAACTGCCTTACCGCCGTCACTTCGAATTCCGATCGCTACGTTAACGGCTTCTCGTTCAACGGTACCACGGCGTAACGGAATGTAAGTAGCATCGAGGAACACACAGACGTATTGTGAGTACTTGAATTTGCGCTCGTGGAACTCTTCAACCAGGTGTTCCGTCCGCTTAGTGATGTTTGAAACCGTGGTTGGTGAGTAGTAGTGGCCGTACATTCTCTCGACCATATCAGCGATTTCACGAGTTGTGACGCCCTTGGAGTACATCTTGATGACCATTTCCTCCAGTCCATCAGTTCCGACGCATGTAAGGAGGGAAGCGGGCGTTTTGAAACTTGTTTAACCGGTCCCGTGGGATCGTCAGATTAATTTCACCGTACTTAGTGTCGATAGTGCGGGTGTACGTCCCGTTCCGGTAGTTCACGTCGTCTTTTGATCGGTCGATCCGAGTATG
>OKVW01000111.1_pt1 | contig 57620 bp, 58 predicted proteins | sample 1606991 | NCBI WGS metagenome assembly OKVW01 (sample SAMN03281021, study PRJEB24777) | human gut metagenome | isolation source: fecal sample PR177 from 1 month old male Malay infant, vaginal delivered... | reverse complement strand
CTCTTTTAAAGATCCTTTAATAAATCCTGTAAACACATAACCTGTTCATCGCCTGCCCTGTGGACAGGCTGCGGAGAGTGCCCGCCCTTGCAGCGACCTGACGGTCGCGCCGGTTCGGCAACATCAGAGAGAGCTCCCATCGCTGCGCGACGGGCCCCAACCGGAGAACCAAATTAGTTACAGCATTCAAATGAAAATTCATCATAAAACCGGCGCCGGTTTGCCAGCCGGGAGCCCCTCCCCACCACTGAAAAGCGCCGCCGCCCCCGGCCGAAGGCCGGGAGTAGTGTCGCTTTTAATGATGGGTGTTGTAACTACTCTTCTTCATCGCTGTGAGTGGGGCTGCGGGCAGTTGTCTGGTACACGCTCGTAAGCGGCCCTCCGGCCCGCTAACGCGGAGATACGCCCCGACTGCGGCTGTCGCCTTGTCGTGACCACTCCGACCGCGTACAGAGGCGTCTGTGATGTTTTAAGCGGGTATGGCTTATCAGGGCGGGGGAAGGGATTGGCAGAACCTGTCAAAACAGCAGCCGGCTGCGCCGGGTAACGGCGCCATTTACCCGCGGTACTCCATTCAACTTCAGCTGGCGCCTCCATGCCGCTGACGCGGCATCCGGAAGTTTCCCATGCTGTAGACTTTAACGTCTGCTTTGTGCCAAATGCTGACGCTCAGGAATTGAGTTTCAGGTACTTTAAAAGCGAGGCTAGCGACTTGACAGGTCCAGCGTGACAACTAGGTGAGCGGGTTTCATCCCAAGGCATTGCATCATCAGTGCAGAAGTCTCCTGCACATTCCATTTCAAGACGTTCGTCAATTAAACCGACAGGAACCCAGACATAAGGTACGTCTCGCAGACTGTTAGGCACAGTTGAGCCACATACATTGCAAAAATCTGTACGGTACCCCGTTGGCTTAGACCATGAAGCAATGCAGTTTTCCCCTTTAATCCAACGAAACTCACTGTCTTTGACTAGTGTGGCGAGATTGTAACCCACGCCGCTCTGCTTTCTGCATAGCGAGCAATGACAACGATAAAACACTGCTGGTTTATGAGTAAGTTCAAATTCAATTGTTCCACACAAACAAGATCCATTCATTTCAAAACCATTCCTGCAAGGCCTAAGAGATTTTATGAAACATTACCATCTTTTTTGTACTGAATAGGAGCGCTCTTTTTGGCAACTCAAAATCAGCTATCAGTCGGTCTGAATATCCGCTCTTCGCTCAAAGCGGACCTGACAGACAACTGTACTGTCCGCTGTGTGCCAGGAGCGGAAGTTTAATTGTTCTGACCAGCTCTCAAATCGCGGTCAGATTTTGACGACCGTTTCAGATGCTTCTCAGCAAACCTTTGTTCAACGACAACAGCGACTTCTTAATTTCGTTATCGCCGATGTGAATGCTAAAATTCCTAAAAGTTTCACTATTGCCAAAGCATCCATTTATGAAGAACGCTGATTTTAAACGCCCGCAACTGACGCTGCCGAACGGCGCAGACAAGCTACTGCTGCACTCGTGCTGTGCGCCCTGTTCGGGGGAAGTCATGGAGGCGATTCAGGCCTCGGGCATTGATTACACAATTTTCTTTTATAATCCTAATATTCATCCGCAAAAGGAGTACCTCATCCGTAAGGAGGAGAATATCCGTTTTGCCGAAAAACACGGCGTGCCTTTTGTTGATGCGGATTACGACACCGACAACTGGTTCGAGCGTGCGAAAGGGATGGAGTGGGAGCCTGAGCGCGGTGTTCGGTGTACCATGTGCTTTGATATGCGCTTTGAACGCACCGCGCTGTATGCCGCGGAACATGGGTTCAGCGTGATCAGCAGCTCACTCGGGATTTCCCGCTGGAAGAATATGCAGCAGATTAACGACTGCGGACAACGCGCTGCTGCGCATTATCCGGGAATGGCATACTGGGATTACAACTGGCGTAAGCAGGGCGGGTCATCGCGCATGATTGAGATCAGCAAACGCGAGCAGTTTTACCAGCAGGAGTATTGTGGCTGCGTCTATTCACTGCGTGATACCAATATGCACCGTAAATCGCAGGGCAGGCCGCTCATCAAACTCGGTAAACTTTACTACGGTAAGGAAGGCGAAGAACAGTAATACCAGAAGCCCACATTCGCATGTGGGCTTCTGTAAGCATTGACACAACCACGGCGTTTATCCCATATGTTGCATTCATTCTTGTAACGTAAGGACACTGACACTAAATAAAAGCCAGCACCATCTTCGAAACCATGACTGCTATTCTCTCACAGCGGACTTTTAGCCCAGTTAACGTGTCCGCTGCGTGCCAGGAGCAGACGTTCAGCTGTTTATTTTTTGGCATGAAACTGCGCGCTCTTTGGACGTTCAGATTATTTTGTCCAGTTTTAATTAATCCATCCAGTTTCTACGCTTTTTTGCTCTGGAGGCGTCTAGAAGGAAGTACGGGAATATTTCGTGAAAGTATGGAACTTGCGGTTCATTGATACCATTTTGAATCTCTCTGAGTTCCACAGCATCCCTGAGAGATACCAATAAAAAATAGTACGGCTGCAACATACATATTATTTCAGACGCAATGCAGGGTGAAACTTTTATAATTTTCCAGTTTAGCATACGCTGATCAATATGAGTCATAATATGTCCGTCTAGTCCAAAATCATAGGTGTATCCATAAAGCCTATTTTTATCAGCCCATTCAATAATTTCAGTTTGAAGTTTTTCCCTCTTGTTTGCTGATATGTGTTTCCAGTAGCAGGCATTGAGTATCTCGTTCCACTGTTCAAGCGGATTATTTATCTTTTTTTTATCTTCAACAATCGTGTTAAGGTTGTAGTATCTGGTTTCCTTACCAAACTCTGATAGCATTGTCAGAATTAATTCCTGCTCATCGTTGAGTTTCCATTCATTGTTGTTTCTATTATTATAATTTTCAGCAATAGCCACGGCCGTCTCATGTAAGGCCAATATATCATGACCTTTCTCCCTCAGTTGCTTATATGATGGTTTATGAAATTCATTTTCAATCATAAACTGCACTACATATATAATTTTAAAGAATCGCTCCAGCCCCGTTGATAGTTGGAAGAAAGCGTTATAAAAGCTTCCTTTATCGTGATACTTGCACTTATTTAGAGCCGTTAATCCTCCACGTAGCGAAGCGCTTGCCAGTAATGCCTCTGTTGTGAATTGCTGGAAGGATGCACCAAGCATATAAACTCCTGTTAAGTTTTAAATCAGTAAAATCTAGTCTAAATCTTTTCAAGCCTCTAAAAATCAGTAAGATAGGTAGTTACATTCACCAAACTTTCTGAGAGACATAAATGATTAACGATAATGATGTTAAAGTCTTTGCAAAAGAAAAGGAAGAAATGCTGATCAGCAAGCTTTCTTCTGGCAGAGAGCATTCTCCGTCGAGTGCAGATACAAGGCAAAGAAACGAATTTGAGCGAGACTATGCGCGCATTCTTTACTCTTCTTCGTTCCGGCGGTTACAGGGAAAGATGCAGCTGTTTGAAGTCGATCCTCAAAAATTTAACCGTAACAGACTGACTCATAGCCTGGAAGTCGCCCAGATTGCCCGAAGCATCGCATCCGAACTTGAACTTGAACATCACGTTGTAGCCGAACTGGCTGCGCTTGCGCACGATATTGGCAACCCTCCGTTCGGCCACTCCGGCGAAAAACAACTTAACAAGATTGCTAAGGACTTCGGCGGCTACGAGGGCAATGCGCAGGCACTCAGAATACTCAGAAGTCTTGAGATAAAGCATCCATATTGCCCCGGCCTCAACCTCACCCACCGCGCCATTCTCTCTGTGGTTAAATATCCCTTTAAAAATGAAAATGGCAACAAAAAATTTCTTTATGATAATGACTACAAATACTTCACAGACTTAGTAAATAAATATGAATTAGATTTGCAGCCAGGTGAAAAAACTATTGATGCGCAGATAATGGATCTGTCAGACGAAATTGCATATGCCGCGCATGACCTTGAAGATGCACTAAGCCGTAGTATGGTCAGCATTGAGGATATCGTTTATGAGTTTGGAAGATCCGATTACAAAGATTCAATTGGTTCATTAAATGAAATCATTGAAAAATCAAAAGCCACAGCTTCGAAAGCATTCAGACTAAATTCATCCGAAGAGTTCGCCATTATATTCAGAAAAGAATTGACATCCAATATTGTTAATGTGCTTGTTAATGATATTACTGTCACTCAGGGTGAAAATAGCTTCAGGCAACTTGGGTTTGGCACTAAAGAAAATCTGTCTTCCGGTCTTAAAGATATCGTATTTAAAGTCATCATGCGCAAAAGAGACATTAAAAGCTATGAGCACAAAGGGAACATGATTATCACAGATTTATTTAATTTCTATAATTCTGACAATAACATAGAATTTATATCACCCCAACTGTATCGGACGCTTCCGGAAGAAAAAATTAACAATGAAATAAATCCTCTTTATCAAAAAGATAAAGAACGGGCAATTGTCGACTACATCTCTGGCATGATGGACACGTTTGCCATCCGCGAGTGGGAAACGCATTGCAGAAAATGACCTGACTGACATGCAGATCAACAGCAGATTCAGCTCCACTCTTTTCACTGGACAGAACAGTGATTCTGTCCATTACCCACGTCCTTATCCCCCCGCTTCTGTGGATAAACCACATCTGGTGCGCCTGTGCCAGCCTCTGCCGTGTTAATTGCACTCGCTCCGTGCAAATCGTGTTTTTCAACCTGGACGAAAGAGCACATTCGGAAATAATGTCCAGTGACAAAGTCAGTCAGATCGGAATTAATCATCTTTACTTTACTGCGTAACTACAAATCGCACGGTTTCTAAACATCATATGTCCGCTGCTCGCTCAAAGCTGCCTGTCAACGTGATCGATCGCTCTTAACACGGCCTGGAAGTACAAAAAATGGCCTTAACGTACAATAATTTTCGATATCCAAACTGACCCCTCACAGGCCCAGGATGCGGTGAAAATGACGCCCTCCAGAAGCGAACACTAACCTCAGGTTCCGGAGAGAAGCAAACACATACAGCCGCGCTGCGTACATCGCTGCAGCAGGAGGACAGACTCCTCAGGGCTGAAGAGCAGGGCATAATCGACCAGGGCTCCAGAACCGCTATCCATATCCGGGAACAGGAGGTACAGCGAGACATCCGGGAACTGCGCTAACAACCCGGGCTCTATGTGGATACTTTATGGTATGTGGGAAGGGCCCACTCACCAGTTTCTGATGGTAGCTAATCGGGACCAGTCCGGCCGCGCACAGAGGCGTCTGTGGCGTTTTAAGAGGGTATGGCTTTGCAGGGAAGGGGGTGGGATAGGCAGAACCTGTCAAAACAGCAGCCGGCTGCGCCAGGCGACGGCGCCATTTGCCCTCGGTACTCCATTCAACTACTGCTGGCGCCTCCATGCCGCTGACGCGGCATTATCTATACTTTAAGTCTGGCCACTGGAGGTAACCATGTGCGGACGTTTTTCTCAGTCAATGACGCGGGAAGAGTATCTTTCTCTCCTCGCCAATGAAGCCGATCGAAATATTGCCTACGACCCTGAACCCATCGGTCGCTATAAGGGGTCAGTTTGGATATAGAGAATTATTGTACGGTAAGCCTGTGTTTTGAACAGGCTTACCTCTCGCAAAGATGTACTCCCGCGCTATACGCCGTTTCCCGTGAATTTTCCTTAATCGGATAACCTAAATGCGATACAGCAAGAGCGGTGACTTAAAAGCGATCGTAGCTGAGGCAAAATCAATCCCTTACGCATCAATATTGGTTAAATAATGCGCTTAACGTACAAAAGTTTCCGATATCCAAACTGACCCCTATGTGCTTGCGTGCATACTCATGCATGCCGTAAAAACAGAGCCTGCGCGTTTCTGGCGGGTTTTCGGGTGGTTTGTTGCCTATTTTACCAGTTTCCCGTCAGAAACGCCCTGAGGGCCTCTCAGGCGGTGCTGATAACGGATGTTATGGTAAATCGTGGTGAGATCGACAGACGGGGAAAGACGGTGTAACGTTAGGACCAGAAAAAACAAAGCCCCGGCATCATGTCTAATCTTGGCGGATCCGCATGATAACCAGGGCCAGGTCGAAACCTTGAAAGGATATTAGCACATGAACCGTGCCAGACAACAGCCCGCCATAAGCGCAGGGCACATTGCGTAACGCCGCACTCGAACTTTTTAACGACCGCTTACCGCACAAGCCATACTTCTCGGACGATCTGCACTTCGGTGTACGCATCGCAGGGAAAGAGCGAGCTATCCTGGCGAAATACATCCAGTTCAATCAGCCTCACGCCATGTTCTGGCTGGGATTTGACGTTGATCGCGTCGGCGCAGCCATCGACTGGAGCGACCGCAACGCGCCAGCGCCTACGCTGACCATCACTAACCCCGAAAATGGCCATGCGCATCTGCTTTACGCGCTGCAAACCTCGATACGCACCGCGCCGGACGGAAAAATGAAGCCGCTGCGCTACGCTGCCGCCGTGGAGAATGCGCTGCGTAAAAAACTGGACGCTGATACAGGATATTCGGGACTAATCTGCAAGAACCCGAACCACAGCCATTGGAAGATTGCCGTCTGGCAGCCGGAACTCTACACACTGGACTGGTTAGCTGATTCACTCGACCTGAACGCCGCGAATGACAAAGAAATCGTTGCTGACTATGGCTTAGGTCGCAACTGCACATTGTTTGATAAAACCCGAAAATGGGCTTATCGCGCTATTCGTCAGGGCTGGCCTGAGTACAACCAGTGGCTAAAAGCCTGCTATGAACGTGCAAGTGCTTATAACCTCCAATTTTCATCACCTTTGGAAATTAATGAAGTTGTAGGTGTTGCTAAAAGTATTGCTAAATGGACACATTCTAAATTCAGCCTTAATGCTCTTAACGATTATGTATCCAGAACTCATTCACCTGAAATTCAGTCGTTAAGAGGTAAGAGAAGTAAAGGTGGTGGAAGGCCTAGCCTTAACTCACCATGGCATTCATTGGGTATAAGCAGAAGAACTTACTTTAGGAATAAAAAAAGAGGTATGTATGGCAATTAGAGATATGGAAACCATGCTGTTAAATATAAGGAATAAAAAGATAGCCCCTCTAATGGAGGAGTCTATGAGATGCTATAATGCATTTGCATATAGAGCATCTATAAGCACAGCATTCAATGCCATGTTTCACGACCTGTGCGACAAGCTTGAAGCTTTGAAAGAAACAAACTCATCGATTAAGGCTTTGTACCAAGAAATAGAAAAAAAGAAGCAGCAGCAAGAAGTTTATGAATCTTATCTTATCGATAATCTAGCATCGAATAATCTAATATCTAAACTAGAAAAAGATATATTGGATGGTATGAGAGTTATGAGGAACAAGGCATCTCATCCAACAGACCATGAGCCAACAGCTGAAGAAGCAAGATATGTCTTTACCACTATCATTGACCTTGTCCTTTCCAAGGGAAGAATACTTTCTCGCTCAGCTGCTGATGACATTCTTTCTTCGCTAAAAGATAATAATTACTTCCCATCAAAAGTCGACTTTAAAGAAAATACTAAAATAGTAAGTTATGATATAGACTCCATTCATGAGTCTGCAATGGTGTATTTAGTGAACAAGGTTATTGATAATATAGTTAGTGAGCCAGATGAGGAGAATTATGTTTTATTTATGATATCTCTCCTTAATCAGAAAAGAGATGATCTATCTAAAGTTGTAATCAGTCAGATCAATAAAACCAAATATACTAAAGATGAGTTTAAATGGTTGGTGATTGCTATTGCAATTCAGCATGCTGACGCCCTTGAAAATAAATTTTCAGCCAGAATAATATCACTGCTTTCCATGGATATGGATAACAATAATTATAGCATGTCCTCAATTAGGAGTGTAAGGAGGGCATTTGTTTCGATCGCTGAGAAAAATCCTGATCTATATGGCAAGCTTAAGGTGGATTTTAAGAATTCCGTCTTCTCAAAATATGACTCTTGGGACTCCTGCATATCTAGTGATAGTGAACCGCTAAAAATAGACTTTATTAATTATTTCACCAGGTGGCTTTCACCAAAATTTAATATTAATGGGGAGCAGTATAAAAAAATACAGAAAAGAGTCTCTTATTTGACGGCAAACGATAAAGTTTTCGCATCTAAACTTGATGATCTAACTGTCATAAAAATAATTTTTTCCTTCTTGCAAACTACTACATCATCAATAACTCCTGATGTTGAAGGAAATCCATCTGATTCCTTCATCGATAAAATTGCAGAAACTATTCCTAAGACATATGAAAAGCTTAGTTCCTTTAGGTCAAGAAATCCCGATGCATACAATACAGAAGCCAAACGAATGAAAGTGGATGCATATCTAACAAGACTTCCTTAAGCCTTTTGGCACTAAACAACCTATATGGGGTCAGTTTGGATATCGGAAACTTTTGTACGTTAAGCGCATTATTTAACCAATATTGATGCGTAAGGGATTGATTTTGCCTCAGCTACGATCGCTTTTAAGTCACCGCTCTTGCTGTATCGCATTTAGGTTATCCGATTAAGGAAAATTCACGGGAAACGGCGTATAGCGCGGGAGTACATCATTGCGAGAGGTAAGCCTGTTCAAAACACAGGCTTACCGTACAATAATTCTCTATATCCAAACTGACCCCAAACGGATCACCATCGGTTCACTCATGCTATTTCCTTAACATAGTCTAATCATTCCGGGCCAAAGCTATCATCCTGCCAGTCCCGTTGTAAAGGTGAGGGCAAATACAAGTTAACGTCACTCACTATTAATCCCTTTATCTCACAGGCTATAGTTGTACCTAAATCAGCTTAGCGTTCTCAGTCTCTTTTTGGTGAATACAGCAGTTCAATAATAAAAAAGTGCGCTCTGGGTAAGGCAATAATCATGAAGTCCATCAATCAGAAGTGATACATAACATGGGAATAAGTAATAAGTCAGTTAATTGTAAGGATGATTAATTACATAAAAACCATAGAATATATATATATTAGGCATTAAAACGATATTTTCTTCTTTTGCAATGACTTTTACTGGAAGGATGATGCTTATTTATAATGTGGTACAAATGGACTTGAAATATTCCAACTTAGTCCTAAATTTAATTTCAATGGAGACTGGTAATTATATTTAAAGATATTACTCGAACTCAACGATAATTTTTTAACGTATGTGTTAGTAATTTCCCGCATTGTTAGTATTAAAGTAATGTTTCACAAATCGATAAAAATATTGACGAGGCAAACATGTCTATCAACAATAAGATTTGTTATTTAGGCGCTGTTACATGCTATATGGCACTTACTAGCTCCGTTGCAATTTCCGCCCCTGCACAAATAATAGGTAGTGTTTCCACCGGAATGGTGGCGTCACAAATATCTGATAGCTTAAATGATTTAATAAATAATGCAAGAGACGCAGGGGATTATCTAACTATCAGAGCAGCAGTGGAAGCAAAAGGTGCTATTGAGCTATGGAAAGATTCCAATAAAGAACTATTAAATGTTGCTTTCTCAAAGTTGGATGAGTCACAAAGAAATACTATAAATAATTTTAGACAATTAACTGAAAGTATTGGTCATGATACAGATAAAAAACTTGATAATATACAAAAAATGTTAGATCAGGCACACCAAATAGTTGAGTCTTTACCAACTACACACAATACATACATTACCGGTTTCTCTCCTCGAGTAAAACCTGCTCAATCTAATTCTTCAATAACATTACGCGTACACGGAGTAAACCTTGATAAGAGCAATCCAGTACTTAATCTTGGTGAGCATGATGCTCAGAGAATGCTAATTGGTCCAACTGAAATACAATACACCATTCCAATTAATGCGCTAAAAGGAGATGTCGACAAAATAACTGTAATACCTTTACAAATAACATACACGACGTTAAAAGATGGCTTTTGGAACAAAGCGTTTAATAAGGGGTCCGCTTGGAAAACGGAAATTATCCCACACTAAGACTGTTTTTTGTACAAAGAGGTATCGACTGTACGTAATGAGCGGTATTTTCCGGATCCCAGCTTAAGATTATTACGCCAGACGTAATCTCCACTCAGATTGATATGTTCCCAGCCCAGGGGAGAAAGATGAGAGACCAGTTGCTCATTTATCGGGATACCCTTTCGTTTTAGTGACTCAATAGCTCTTTCTATATATACCGTGTTCCACAACGTGATCGCTGCTGTCAGTAATGTCAGCCCGCTGGCGCGATAACTCTGATTCTCCAGCCCACGATCCCTTATTTCACCCAGACGGTGCAAAAAGACCGCTCGCGCAAGGGCATTACGGGCCTCACCCTTATTCAGCCCCGCCTGCACGCGTCGGCGCAGACCGGGATCACGGAACCAGTCCAGCATAAATAGTGTCCGTTCGATGCGGCCAATCTCTCTCAGCGCTTTGGCAAGTCCATTCTGTTTTGGGTAACTGGCTAACTTTTTCATCATCAGTGATGCGGTGACTGTCCCCTGCTTAATCGAGGTTGCCAGGCGCAATACCTCATCCCAGTGCGACTCAATGTCTTTGATATTCAGGCAGGTTGTTGATATGACAGACTGAAGCCCCGGATAGCGCTCGGCCTTTCCATGAATAAACAGCCGCTTGTCATGAAGATCACGGATCCTTGGCGCAAAAGCGAATCCCAGCAGGTGCATCAGGGCGAAAACATGTTCAGTGAAGCCTGCGGTATCGGTGTAATGCTCGGTAATTTCCAGATCGCTTTCATGGTACAGCAGGCCATCAAGCACGTGGGTTGAGTCGCGCACCCGGCTGATCACTTTGGCGTAGAACGGGCTGTATTGGTCTGAGATATGCGTATAAATCTGCACGCCCGGCTCCTGACCATATTTAAGATTGACCTGACCGGCATAACGTCCGTGACTGCCTACCCGAAAGTTCTGCCCGTCTGACGACGATGTTGTCCCGTCGCCCCAGAATGCGGCCAGAGGCCGCTCTTTCTGTGCGTTGACCAGCTCGGCCAGTGCCGCTGAATAAGTTTCATCCCTGATGTACCATGCCTGAATACCTTCGAGTGACGATCTTGTGGCCCCAGGGCAGGATTCCGCCATTTTTGTCAGCCCAAGGTTGATGCCGTCAGCCAGAATGGTGGTCAGCAACAGTCTTCCGTCTTTTGGTCTGACGTTATTATTTTTGAGGTGCGCGAAGTGACGCGTAAATCCCGTCCAGCTATCAACTTCTTCCAGTATCTCCGTAATTTTCGGATGGGGAAGCATGCCATAGACCAAATCTGCAAAGGGCGAAACACCTGAAGGAACGCTGTTCTCCAGTGGAGTGATTTTTACGCCTTTATCTGAGATATCTACATCGGGCAAATCACCGGCAAGCGCCATCGCGTTAACTTCTTCCAGCCGAGATGCAAGAAGAGTCATACGGGCCTGAAGGTATGCCTGGCTATCGGTCTGAACGGCCAACTGTAACTGGTCATTATGTCGGGATTTTTCAAACTCAGCAGTCGGGATGAGATAATCATCAAAATTTTTGTAGCGGCGCGATCCTTTTACCCAGATATCACCGGAACGTAATGCACCCTTGAGTTCATTCAGTACGCAAAACTCGTAGTACTTGCGGTCGATGCCTGAAGGCGTGAGCACCAGTTTTCGCCAGCTTTCAGGGATAAACCCTGTTGGCGCTGATGGCGGCACTTTACGAAGTTGTTTACGGTACATTTCCGTTATGGTGTCCAGCGCATCGCTGAGCGCCTGCGCCGCAGGTGTCGCCATGAACTGCAATGCTGACAGCATACGCGGGGCATATTTACGCAACGTACTGTATTTTTCGGTGATCAGATGAAGCGCGTCGAAATTGCCCTTACGGGAAAGAAACCGCGTTTCTTCCACGCTGTTGATGAATTCCTGCCAGGGAAGGACATCTTCTATTGCAGTCCAGGGATCTTCCCCGGATTCTCTGGCGTTAAGTAACGCCTGCCCGACGGTAACGTACTGCTTCAGCTTGCTCTGAATAAGCTTTCCCGTTTGCTGGAGCCGTTCGGCCTGCGTGCGTTTTGCCCTGCTGAACAGACTACCCAGGATACGCTCGTGCAGATCAATCACTTCGTCAGTCAGGGTGGCCCTGGCCTCTGTTATTATACAAACCAGCGTAGCGTAACGTCTGACATCGGTGAATTTTGCCAGGTCCCTGCTGCTCATTTTCCGGCCCTCACGCGCCAGTTTAAGCAACCTGTTCTGGTGAACGGAAAGTGCAATACCATCAGGCAACCCCAGCGCAGCGATGGAATTAAGCCGGTCGATATGTTGCAGCACATTTTTACCGTTTATTTTACCCGGAGGCTGTAGCAGCCATGCCAGACGGGAAGGTTGTTCACCCTCTGATATGAGCAGGCTGTCGAGTGCTGATTTATGCTGCTTTTCCAGTTGCGCGGTAAGTGTCGAAAATACCGATCTGTTAGCGAGCGTGACGACTTCGGCAAGCGTCCGTTCGATCACTTCAACAGAAGGGAAAATAACATTATTGTTATGTAGCCAGCTGAGCATTTCTTCCGCCAGCATAAATCCTTTGTCAGTTCGCATGGCATAGGGGTGCAGATGACGGATACAGTCTTTTTGCATTGACCGGCTGAACGGGGATAGTTCCAGGTAGCGATAAAGTTCGGTCAGATGTTCCCAACGGGTTTGCTCTCTGGATGCATATTCCGGCCATAAATCAGGCTGAAGTTTCAGTCGGGAAGCAACCCTGGATACAACGCCATTGTGAGGAGCACTGCTTTTGTCCGGAATAAATCCAGGTCCACGCAGATAACAGAGTAATACAGCAAAGCCCAGGCGATTCGCTGGCCTTCGGTGCTTATTAATGAGCGCAATATCCGGTTCGTTCAGAAAACACATTCGGGTCAGAATAATTTCATCATCTGGTATAACCAGTAAGCGTTCCTGCTCTTCGCTGCTCAGTATCTGTCGCCGTGGCATAAATGCCTCCCTCGCGTATAGTTTTCATCTGTTATTTGTTCGCTGTGACCGAAACCAGTCGGTTTCGTACACCACTTACAGCACATGTCCGAAACTTAGTGAAATTAATTTCGGACACACGTTATAATTCGGACATCCATTTCGTACGGAAAGTTTCCCATGTCACGTGTTTTTGCCTACTGCAGGGTCTCAACTCTGGAACAGACCACAGAAAACCAGCGTCGTGAAATTGAAGCGGCGGGTTTTGCCATCAGATCCCAACGACTTATTGAGGAGCATATCAGTGGCTCGGTTGCTGCCAGCGAACGCCCCGGATTTATCCGGTTGCTAGATCGCATGGAAAATGGGGATGTACTGATTGTCACCAAACTTGACCGTCTGGGTCGTAATGCGATGGATATCCGAAAAACAGTAGAGCAACTGGCGGCTTTAGATATTCGCGTTCATTGTCTCGCACTCGGAGGCGTTGACTTGACCAGTCCGGCCGGAAAAATGACTATGCAGGTAATTTCTGCTGTAGCAGAGTTTGAGCGGGATTTGCTGCTTGAGCGAACGTATTCAGGTATTGCGAGGGCAAAAGCGGCTGGAAAACGCTTCGGTCGCCCCCCCATCCTGAGCGAGGAACAAAAGCAAACAGTGACAGAGCGCCTAAATGCTGGCATCAGTATCAGTGCTATTGCCCGGGAATTTAATACCACCCGCCAGACTATCCTTCGGGTAAAGGCTGGATTGCTGCAAGAGTGAGCGGCTGGGAAGATTATAAAAAAAAAATCAAATGGTTATTATGAAATAAAACAGCCTGCTGGGTTCTTTTCCCCCTATTTTTTATAAAAGAGTAGACAAAAGAGGTTCGCGATATTAATCTACCAACTAGATGGTTGGTACTGATTACACCAGCTATACCTTTTATCAAGAAATTACAGGAGCCATTATGTCTACTACCGTTAAACCTTCTGCAGACGCAGCTGCGATCCACAATACCCGTGAAGCAGTTCGCAGCCAGCCTGGCCTGGGTAACCTGACTTTCCAGATGAAAGCCCGTTCCAGCGGCGGATTAACCGTTCGCACAGAGACCGGCGCCACAATCCAGAACGGCGTTATCGATACCAGCCGTGTGGGGAAATTTTCTAATATCGGTGATGAACCCGCAGGTTTACTCGGCACCGATACCGGCATGAGCCCGACTGAATACATCATGCAGGCGCTGGCTGGCTGTTATACCGCCACCCTTACCATGATGGCTGCTGAAAAAGGGATCGACCTGGACGGTATCGAGCTGGATCTTAATTTCGATATCAACCTCAACGGCTTCCTTGGGCTGGACAGCAACGTGCGTAAAGGTGCGAAATCTATTCGCGTCGATGTTCACCTTACGAGCAAGACCGCCAGTCGCGAGGAGTTAGAAGCGCTGGTCAGCGAAATGCAAAAGAATTCGCCAATCCACGATACTCTGGCTAATCCGGTTGAAATGATTACACGCCTGGCGTGATGTCAGAGATGTAATGCTGCCATTCAGAATGCAGGATGGCAGTGACGTTCAGCTCTGCACGATACTGAGTCAGTGATACAACTTGCTACGGAAAAATAGCAACAATATAATCTATCAACTAGTAGATTATATGGAGTAATTATGACAACCATGACACGGGAACGGCTGCTCAGCGAAGCAGAACACCTGATGCGCGAAAAAGGGTATTCAGCATTCAGCTATGCTGATTTATCAAAAATAGTGGGTATCACCAAGGCCAGTATTCATCACCATTTCCCGACCAAAGATATTCTGGGTGAGCAGGTGGTAATACAGGCGTTCTCTGATACACAACGCGTATTTGAGCAGATAGAGGCGACTGAGAAAAGCGCGGAGAGAAGAATTGCGGCTTACATCGATATCTTCGCGCAAAGCCATAAAGCTTCGCTACTGCCACTGTGTTGTGCGTTGTCAGCAGAGACCGCCAATCTGCCTCAGGCAATTACTGTACAGACATCACTTTATTTCGATATGCAAATCGAGTGGCTCACAAAAGTCGTCAGGGCGGGCATGGAGTCAGGTGAGTTTTCATCCCATGCCGAACCATCAGATATTGCTTTGATGATCATTAATGTCTGTGAAGGCTCAAGCGTAGTGGCGCATGCAACGGCCAGACCCGAAGTCTTCGCCAACAGCCTTAAGTATATAAAACTGCTTCTTAATACCCCTCATTCAGGAGAATGACACTATGCTGGACTGGAACAACTATCGCTCAGAGTTAATGCAACGTTTAGGCGAGTTGGGCAAACTGACCCCCGAGACCATGAAAGGCGTGGTTGCCCTGGGCAACGCAGGTAACAAAACTGACCTTTTGGGCGCAAAAGTGCGTGAACTCATTGCCCTGGCGTGCGCAGTCACAACCCGCTGCGACGGCTGTATTGCTTTTCACGCCGACGCCGCTGTGAAAGCCGGTGCAACCGACGCTGAAATTGCTGAAGCGCTGGGCGTGGCGATTAACCTCAACGCTGGCGCGGCGGTCATTTATTCAGCCCGCACTCTGGATGCCGTCGGTCAGGCACGCGGTTAAGCATTAATAAATTCCACGTTAAAAGGGCATTACTGCCCTTTTTTTATGTCCGCAATAGCCTGAGCATATACCGATGCAGGTTTCACACCCGGTATGCGTTTAACTAATTGCCCTTCATGAAATATCAGCACAGACGGCAGCCCCCAGATCTCGTATTTGGTTGTCAGCACCGGCGCCTGATCTACATTGACTTTCCCCACCTGAATATCTCCATCGAGCCGGTCTGCAAACTGACTGAACATTTCTTCGCTGGCCTGACAGGGCGGACACCAGGGTGCAGAGAAACGTACCACCGATATTCCTTTGTACTGCTCTATCTGGCGGAAATTATCTTCGTTATAAGCTGTTAATGTACGCATGGTGATGACCTCGCAAAATGAGTGACAATTCAGAAATGGCTGCGTTATGACAAAAAAATACGACACACCCATTGACCTACCTACTAGATGGTTGGTATATTGCCACCCATCAGATGTTTATGCAACTCCAGTGCGCGACGTCCAGTCGATGATACTGCCGGGCTGTGCAAATCCCTGCCGGGATACTCCTTTTTGTTTTTTGTGAGGTATACGATGAGTAAGCTTTTCACCCCCTACAATCTGTCTGGCCTGGCGTTAAAAAACCGTGTAGTCATGGCACCGATGACCCGCACCCGCACCATGAATGACGTGCCGGATGAGGTCGTGGCTTTGTACTATGCACAGCGTGCTTCTGCTGGCCTGCTCATCACCGAAGGGATGCCGGTTTCAGAAGAAGGCCGGGGTTACCTTTATACCCCTGGTATCTACAACGACGAACACGTCCAGGGCTGGCGTAAGGTGACACAAGCGGTTCACGCCAAAGGTGGCTGTATTTTCGCGCAGCTCTGGCACGTCGGCCGTATGTCTCACGTCTCTCTTCAGCCAGGCCACATAGCGCCGGTTTCAGCGGGCACCGTTCAGGCGGTCAATACCACCGTTTTTGCGCTGACCGAATCCGGAGAACCGGGCCCGGTTGTACCAAGCCAGCCACGCGCGCTGGAAACGCATGAAGTTAAACGCATCACTGCAGACTTCGTGCACTCCGCACGCCTGGCGATGGAAGCCGGCTTTGACGGCGTGGAAATCATGGCGGCAAACGGATTCATCTTTGACCAGTTCCTCAGTAGCGAACTGAACACCCGCACCGACGAATACGGCGGCTCGGTGGAAAATCGTCAGCGTTTCCTGCTGGAGACCATTGACGCCGTGGCGGAAGCTGTGGGTAACAGCCACGTTGCCGTGCGCCTGTCACCGTTCGGCCGCATTTATGACCTCGCGCCGTATGAAGGTGAAGAGCAAACCTGGTCAGCCATCACCGACGCGCTCGGTCAGCGGGAACTGGCCTACGTACACCTTTACTATCAGCCGGTGTACACCAAAGCGCCACTTCCGGAAGGCTTCCGCCGCCGTTTTCGCAACACGTTTAAAGGCACCATCATCGCTGCCGGCGGTTTTACCCGTGATATCGCAGAGCAGGCTCTGGAAGATGATGAGCTGGATCTGGTGGCATTTGGTGTGCCCTACATCGCTAACCCGGATCTGGTTGAAAGAATGCAAAACGGCTGGCCACTGGCAGAAAGTGACCGCGCCACCTACTACGGCGTCAGTGGTTCCCCGGAAAAAGGCTATACCGATTACCCGGTCTGGCAGGCGCAATAAATCCCATACGGTCGCGGTTCTCTGATAAGTGAGATCCGACCGCCCAACGTCTTTGAGGAATCATTATGCAAACGCTGAAACCCACCCTTACCATCGATATCTGGTCAGATTTGGTCTGCCCGTGGTGCTGGATTGCTAAAAAAAGATTTGAACAGGGTCTGAATCGCTTTGAATTTCGCGACCAGGTGGTGATCCGCCATCACAGCTACCGTCTGGCCGGTGGTACTCCCGCGATGCCTTTTAAGGATGCCATCGTTAAAAAGCTGGGCAGTCAGCATTCAGCGGAGCTGATGATGAATCAGGTGGGCACCGCCGGTAAATCTGAAGGTCTGATCTACAACTTCGACGGCATGATGTTTGGTGATACAGAAGATGCACACACCCTGCTGGTTGCCGCGCGTAAGGCCGGAATTGCGGACGCGGTGGAAGAACGTTTTTATCATGGCAGTATCACCGAAGGTCGCTCTCTCTTTGACCGTCAGCAGCTCGTTGCCATGGCCGTAGAAGCCGGTATGCCGAAAGCTGACGCTGAAGCCGCCCTGGAAAATGACGATTTTCGCGCCACCGTTTCCGACGATGAAGCCCACGCACAGTCTATTGGCCTCAGCGGCGTTCCGGTTTTTGTGATGAACGAAAAATATGCCATCAGCGGGGCTCAGGCAGCAGATAACTTTTTGAATGCCCTGCGTCAGGTCTGGGATGAACAGCAAACCGAATTTTCAGCCACTGCGGGTCAGACCTGCGGAACGGATGGCTGCAGTATTTAATCCGTCAACCGCCGGCAGTTTCACGCTGCCGGCAACGTCTTACCCACCAGTAATGGAGTCAGAAAATGAACACTTTTTTCAAAGGTAAAAAACTGCTCGTCGTCGGCGGTACCAGCGGCATGGGCCTGGCCGTGGCACGCATGGTACTGGAAGCGGGCGGCAGTGTCGTGCTGACCGGGAATAAAAAAGACAAAGCCGAAGCGGTGCAAAAAGAACTGAGCCCTCTGGGACCGGTTGCGGTCATCGCGGCGAACCTGATGACCGAAGAAGGTATGGAAACTATCCGTCAGGAAATTAATGCTCACCATCGCGATATCAGCCTGATGGTGAATGCCGCCGGTATCTTCATGCCCAAAGGATTTACCGAGCACAGCTTTGCCGATTATGACATGTATCTTTCGCTGAACCGAGCCACGTTCTTTATTACACAGGATGTCGTGAAGAACATGCTCGCCGCGAAGCTCGAAGGGTCTATCGTCAACGTCGGTTCGATTGGTGCTCAGGCTGCACTGGGTGACTCGCCGGCCTCGGCCTATTCAATGGCAAAAGCGGGTCTGCATGCCCTGACGCGTAATCTGGCGATTGAGCTGGCCAGCGCGGGTATTCGTGTCAACGCGGTGTCTCCCGGGATTGTTCATACGCCGATATACGAAGGCTTCATGGACAAAGCGGATATCGCAGATGCTATGAAGTCGCTGAACGATTTCCACCCGCTGGGACGCGTCGGAACTGCCGAAGATGTGGCAAACACTATTCTCTTCCTGTTGTCTGACAAAACCTCATGGGTGACGGGCGCTATCTGGGATGTCGATGCGGGCATCATGGCGGTCAGACGATAACCCCGTGACGCTGGCATAAGCCGCCCCTTAAGGGCGGCATTTTTTTGTCGCCAGACATGTCATCAGCAGGCTTCACTAAGAATATTCACGACCTGTTCATCCGTGCCTTTTGTGTTCCCGGCACAGGGTGTTATGCAGGGTTCTGACGACATCCTGACAGGACAAAACGGCCAGAGAGAAAGGGGTTATACACGATGAGGAGCCGGTATCCGCAGTACCTGTGAAATTCTTTTCATCCCTGCTGTCAGCATACTCCGTGGGCAGGCCAGATTTAACCGGATATATCCGTCCCCATTGTCGACAAACAGCAAGCCCCCTTCAAGAAGGACCCCTGACTCCCGGGCAAAATACAGCGATAAATCCTCACCTGCGGTGTCGGGCAGGTAGCGGCTAATATCTATCCAGGCCAGATATGTCCCTTCGGGGATCGAGAACCTGGTTTCGGGTAAATAGCTTTTGAGATAGTCGTGCAGGTACTGGAAATTGCCGTCAATATATTCCCTCAGATGGACAAGCCAGTCATCACATTCACTCCACGCCGCTTTGTTTGCTGCCAGGCTCAGTGGAGAGATGAACTCGTCGTGTCTGAGACGCCACTCGCTTTTGACACCGGGATCCGGAATAATAATATTTGCCAACAAATTCCCGGCCAGATTGAATGTTTTACTCGAGGACATGCAGGTAATAATGCGTGTAGAATCAGGGAAAAGAGAGGCGGCCGGTGTATGACCGATACCGCTTCGGGACAGGTCGCAGTGAATTTCGTCAGATATCACCCAGATGTCATTGGCCAGGCAAATTTCAATAATCCGCTTAAGTTCATCAGGCCGCCAGACTCGTCCGGTCGGGTTATGCGGATTACACAGGAAAAGGATTTTCACACGTAAATCGGCCTGACTGGCTTTGCGTGCAAAGTCTTCCCAGTCAGGTTCCCAGCCGCCTGCTGATTTTTTTAACGCCGAGTACACCACGCGACGCTGACTGTATTCACCCGCCTTTTTAAACGGGCCATATGAAGGCGTCATAATAAGAATACTGTCATCCATGTCGGTCAGAAGCGGGACGAGACGGTTCAGCGCGGGAATAATGCCCGGAGACAGCACAATGTCTTCCGTTTTGAAACGGTGACCATATTGTCGCTCACACCAGCTGCCAAAGATCTCATAGTATTCTTCGTCGTAGATTTTAGTGTAGCCGAGTATTTTTCTATCCAGACGGTCTCTGATGGCCTGAAGAATCGGCTCTGGTGTGGCAAAAGCCATGTCAGCAACCCAGAGGTTGATTAGCCCTTCTGCCGGATACCGCATTGCAAATTCGGACTGTCCCGAAAACAGGTATTCCCGCCAGCCGTCCACGGTGAGACTGTCTGTTTTCTCTCTGCTTACGTACTCATCAAAATCATATTTCATTTCATAAACCTGCCTTAGGTGTAGTCAGAAACGTCGACCTCAGTATTACTGTCAGTCTGATGCCGGAGCGGGAAAACTGGCTCGTGTGATTAACATAAGAGAATCATCACAACTGCATGAATTAATTGCGTTATTAAGGTTCTCTCGCCTTTGTCATCGACTGACGGGGGGATTTCTCGCGTGTCACCATCACAATGCCAGTCAGCACCGCCAGGGCAGAAAATATCGTTCTGACCGTCAGTGATTCATCCAGGAATACCACACCCCCTAGCATTGCCAGACAGGGAACGCTGAGCTGAAGGGTACTGGCGGTGATAGAGCCGAGAGAGGGTAAAAGGGTATACCACAATACATATGCACCGGCTGAGGCGGCGGCACCGGACAGCAATGACAAAGCAATGCCCGCAGCATCATAGTGACCCTGCTTCATAAACAGCAACGAAAGAGCGAGAGCCATCGGCGTGGCGAGTACAAAATTTGCCGCCGTTGAAGCCCCGGCCGCCTGGCCCGCCCTCCCCCTGACGGAATAGGCGGCCCAGGCTAATCCGGCAACGATCATCATAAGTGCACTGTAAAGCGGCGGTGCCTTCGCCCCGGGTAACAGCAGGGCAGCAATTCCTGCCAGAGCAATAACTAAACCGCAAGCCCGCATAACGGAGAGTGATTCCCCTTTAAATAATCCGTGGATCACCATCGCAAACTGTACGGCACCAAAAAGTAACAGCGCACCTGCCCCGGTATCGAGATGGATATAGGCGACAGAGAAGAGCACTGCGTACACCATGAGGTAAAATCCGCTCAGCGGACGCCACAGCGATAATGTAGTTTTTGCGTGATAAAACAAGAAAGGTGACAGGACGAGTGCACCACTGGCCAGCCTGAGGCTGCTGAATGAAAGGGGATCAATGTGGCCTCCCTGCAGGGCCAGACGGCACAGAATAGAGTTTGCAGCAAACGCCAGCATTGCCAGGGATATTTTAAGAATGAGCGCGCAATTGGCCATTCAGCGAGACCTCATAAAATTCTTGTAAACTACCATCTAGTTGGTAGCATAGCGTAAGTGATCACCGAACAGGAAGCAATAATCAGCTTTCAAACTGGAAGGTGAGGACAGGCATTCGGAATGAAATCTGTTTCACATCCCCAGTAGAGGAAGGAAAACGCGTAATGCCAGATGCAGAGCAGAAGATTATTTTTCCCTGCGATCAAACATATGAAATCAGTTTAAGACCTGGAATATCCTATGAAAAAACTAAAATTTACGTTCAAAAATGCGGCTGGTGAAGAACTGGCCGGATTGCTTGAACTTCCTGAAAATCCTAAAGCGTTTGCGCTGTTAGCTCATTGTTTTACGTGTGGCAAAGACCTCAAAGGCGCGGCGCGTATTGCGCGGAAACTGACAGAGAATGCTATCGCCGTTCTCCGGTTTGATTTTACTGGTCTGGGAAACAGCGAAGGGGATTTTTCCAACACCAACTTCTCATCCAATATTTCGGACCTGCTTTGCGCGGTAGATTATCTCCGCCGACAGTACGAAGCGCCTTCTTTGCTCATCGGCCATAGCCTGGGGGGATCGGCCATTCTGTCTATTGCCGGCGAAGTTCCTGAGGCAAAGGCCGTTGTCACCATAGGATCACCCGGAGAACTGACACATGTAAAACGTCTTTTTAAGGATGATGTTGAAAACATTAACCAGCATGGAGCCTATCCCGTTGAGCTGGCCGGGCGGGTATTTACCTTAAAGAAACAGATGCTGGACAATATTCAGGAACACAAAATCGCTCATAAGGTGTTCGCCATGAACAAGCCTCTGCTTATTTTTCATGCGACTGAAGATGATACTGTGTTAATTGAGCAGGCCGAAAAAATATTCAAAGCAGCAAAGCATCCCAAGAGTTTCATTTCGTTGGGTAAGGCGGATCACCTTCTGACTCATGCTCAGGATGCTGAATACGTTGCCGATATCATTATATCGTGGAGCGAATGTTACCTATAAACAGAGTAAATGCGTTCAAACTCGTAGCGCAGAGGGCGATTTTCTGCAGAGATCGGACGCTGTTTATGCTGGACTGATTTTGCGATAAAGGCTTAGGCCGATGCATACAGGCGGGGCTGAATAAGGGTGAGGCCCTTGGGCGAGCATCCTTCATGCACCGGCTGAATGAAATCAGGGATCTGGGGGGGGGAGGATCAGCGTTACCACGCCACCGGCGCTGACACTACATACGGCGGCGATAACACTCTGGAATACGGTTTATATAGAAAGAACCATTGAGCCGCTTAAGCAAAAAGGAGTCCCTGTTAATGAACTGCTGGTCTCTCATCCTTCTCCACTGCTGTACAAAATATAGTCTTAGCGTGGGATAATTTCCGTTTTCCAAGCGGACCCCTAACAGTAAGCGTCGTCATGGTTCGAGCGAGCAGATGCCACCGGCTGAATATGAAAACCTATATTATCAACGGCTCAGAAGTGTCTAGATTATCCGTGGCGATTCAGGTAATTGATTTACAACAGTGATGTTATGTTTAAAATGATGAAAATATTGAGTAGCCTGCAGTAAATGTCCGCTCATAGCTTATATCGGGGAAATGAGCGGTGTGTGACAGGCAAAAGGAAGCGTATCCAGCACCACTGACATCGTGGCGCTGGTAATAATGTTAGCTAAATCTTTCCGGGCGGAAGGTCGCCAGCATCGGGTGTTTGACGCCGGTGAGCATCTCCTGCGTCAGTATCTCGCCGAGGATTAACGCCAGCGTGGCGCCGGAATGGGTGAAAACGACAAAACAGCCGGGAACGTTCTGCAACTCGCCGACCACTGGTTCGCCATCTCCTGGAATGGGCTTCAGACCAATTTTCCAACTGTTGGCTGTTAACGGCTCGCCGTCACCTATCAGGCTACCCGCTTCCGCCATCAACTGGTTAATGACAGATGTATCAATGCTGTACTGCCCGTCAGCCTGAGCGACGATATGCTCTTCATACCAGTCATGATCGACGGCGATAGTGTTGCCAGGGTTAGGGCGGACCGCAGCGCGTGGTGTATTCAAGACCACCTGGAGTGCGTGATCGCAGGGTTGGCTGGTCACCAGCATTGAGACCGGAGAGCTATTGGGTATCTTCACGCCGAGTGGGGCAACCACTTCCGGCGTCCACGGGCCACACGCCACCAGTACCTGATCGGCCTGCAGCTCACCGAATTTTTCACTGCGGATGCCGCTGGCCCGGCCGTCTTTGGTTATCACGCTGGCTTTACCAGCGTGCTCAACGACTTCTCCGCCCAGCGCACGAAATGCCTGCATCAGATGCTCAACCAGATGCGGCAGACTGACCCAGCCTTCACCCAGATTTGCAATCGCGACCTGACTCAGGCTGGCCGGATTCACCTGCGCATCGACATCACCGACCGTGGCGTGATTGATCAGCTTTGAGTCGTAGCCCTGCGCTTTTTCATAGTCATGACGCGCTTTGGTGCCCGCGACATCGTCTGCGGCCCAGTAAATAGCACCATCGAAACGCAGCCAGTCAAGCTGTGGATGGCGGGCAAATAGCGTGCGATAGCGGTCAATACCCGCCATCCGCAGCGCATGATAAGGCTGCGAACGCTCACCTGCTGAGTTGAGCCAGGAGAGGGAACGGCCGGTGGCGCCTGAGCAGAGCGCCGCTTCCGTCACCAGTGTGACTTGCGCGCCCGCCTGCGCCAGCTGCCAGGCGGTTGAGACGCCGAGAATGCCGCCACCCAGCACGATGACGGTCTTTGCCACGGTTTTGTCAGACATCATTTATTCCTTCTGTTAAAAAATGTTCGCCCTCAGGCAATACGTACGCGATGCTGCCGATGGAGTTGCTCAATAAGCTGTAAAACACTGAGCGCTTCACGTGCATCAACCGGCGGCGGCCCGCCGTGTAACAGCGCGTGGGCTAACAGCTGATAGAAAGCGGGGTAGTGGCCACGTTCAATGGGCACCGTTGTGGTTGCCCCGACCGTGCCGGCCCGGGCAAAATTACCTGCCGGCGTGACGCCGTACTGGCTATCGGTGGGCGACATGCCAGCCGCCAGCTGCGGCTCCTGATTATCCAGCCCCCAGTGGGTGAAAGCGCCTTTGCTGCCCAGCAGGTGGAAGCGCGGCGCATTCAATGCCGCCTGACCATTCATCCACAGCCGGGAACGCACCCCGTTGTGATGCAGCAATGAGACGAAACTGTCTTCGTCACTGTCCGGCTGAGGCCCGGAATGGCGTGCCAGCTCCGCCGTGGCGTGGACTACCGGGCCAAATAGCTGCATGGCCTGGTCAATCAAATGGCTTCCGAGATCCAGCAACAAACCGCCGCCCTGCGCAAGAGTGACGCTGTCACGCCAGTTGCCAAATCCCTGCGGTCGCCACCACTCGAAACGCGACTCAAAACTTCTTACGGTGCCAAAGGCTTCCTGTTGTACCAGGCGCTGTAATGTCAGAAAGTCACCGTCCCAGCGTCGGTTATGAAAAACGGTGAGCAAGGTATTAGCCTGCTGCGCTGCGGCGATCATCATTTCGGCCGCTTGTACATCTGCTGCAAACGGCTTATCCACCACCAGATGGATAGCACGCTGGCTGGCCTGCACAGCCTGCTCCGCATGTTGCGCCGGCGGCGTGGCCAGCACGATGAGATCGATGCTAATCTCGCCGCCATCAATTGCCTTAAGCAACGCCGGCCAGTCCGGCAGCACCCGCGCCTGTGGGTAACGTTGCTGCGCCGTCGCTACGCGTTGGGCATCGCCAGTGACGATGACGTCGAGACGATAGTCGGTGTTAGGGGTAATCAGCGGCGCATGAAACACGCTGCCGGCGACGCCAAAACCCACCAGAGCCGTGCGGATTGGGCCTCTAACCTGTTGATGTGGCATCACAGTACCTCCGACAGAAAACGCTGCAGGCGTGCAGATTGCGGGCGGTCAAAGATTTGTTCTGGTGTGCCGGCTTCTACAATCTCGCCTTCATCCATAAACACTACCTGGTCTGCCACGCGCCGGGCGAAGCCCATCTCATGCGTCACTACCACCATGGTCATGCCTCGCTGGCACAAATCAGCCATTAGCGTCAGAACACCTTTCACCAGCTCAGGATCGAGTGCCGAGGTTGCTTCATCGAACAGCATCACTTCCGGCTCCATCGCCAGCGCACGTGCTATCGCCACCCGCTGTTGCTGGCCACCCGAGAGGTCGCGCGGACGGTGATCGGCTCGCTGAGCAAGGCCAACTTCGGCCAGCCGCTGGCGAGCAATCTCCAGAGCCTCGGCTTTCGGGAGGCCTTTCACTTTCCACGGTGCCAGCGCCACGTTTTCCAGCGCGCTATGATCGGGAAAAAGGTTGAAATGCTGAAATACCATGCCAATCCTCAACCGTAGCGAATCGGGCTTATCCTTCAGGACAGATCGCCCGGCCAGTAATACATCCCCTTTCTTCGGCTCATGCAGGCGATTGATGCCACGCAGTAAGGTGGATTTTCCCGATCCCGAGGGACCGATGATGCAGGTGGTGGTGCCAGGTTCGATGCTCAGCGACACATTACGCAGCACCTCAATCGGGCCGTACGCCAGGGTCAGATTGCACAGCTCCAGGCTCGCGCCGTGAAACGCAGAAGGTATAGCCATATTAATGTCCTTGCTCGCTGGTAAGGGAGACCGAGACCGCCGGAACCACATTGCGCTTTTGCTGCACTTCATCGAGCTCCTTCAGGCCGCTTTGTGGCGCAGTGGCGCGACGCCGTCCGGTACGGTAGCGGATGTCGATATAGTTCACGGCGTGGGTGAGCGGCACGGTGATCACCAGATAGAACAGCCCGGCCAGCATCAGTGGAGACAGGTTGCCGCTCAGCACGGCAGCATCCTGACCGACCCGGAACAGCTCACGCTGACCGGTCATCAGGCCCAGCAGATAAACCAGCGACGAGTCTTTGATGATGGCGATGAACTGATTGACAATCGCAGGTAATACGCGGCGGATGCCTTGCGGAATGATCACCAGGCGCATCGCCCGGCCATAGCTCATTCCCAGTGCCCGGCACGCTTCCATCTGCCCCTGTTCCACGCTCTGAATACCGGAGCGGAAAATTTCGCCCATGTAAGCGCTGGCAATCAGGCTCAGGGCAAAAATGCCCAGCGGATAAGGAGTAGGGCCAAACAGCTGATAGCTAAACCGCGCCAGGCCCTGACCAATCAACAAAATGGTGAGGATGGATGGCAAGCCCCGAAACAGATCGGTATACAGCCGCGCGGGCACGCGCAGCCAGCGGGAGGGCGAGATGCCCATCAGCGCCAGTATAAGGCCGAATAGCGTGCCCAGCACGGTGGCTGCTACAGAGATAATGATGGTGTTAACCAGTCCGGTTGCCAGCAGCTGAGGCAGGACGTCCATCATCGATGGAATATCAAAAAACGTACGGGAAAGAATAGTGATCAGATCCATAGCCGATTCTCGGTTGCGGGTGACGGACATGTGCCGTCAACGGATGCAGTCTCACGCATAATGATGCGCAGGGTTATTGGCCACCGGGCAGATACTGTTGCGGCATTGGCGAACCAGGGAACCATTTCTGGTACAGCTGTTTCCAGGTTCCATCCTGCATCGCTGCTTTGATGGCTTTATCCAGCGCAGCTTTGAACTCAGGCTTACCTTTGGCGATGGCGACGCCCGCAGGCGCGTCAAAAGAAGGGATGTTCGCCGCCGTGACCAGCCTGAAGCGGGTGGCATAATCTTTGGCCGCTTCGTAGTCGAGGAACATGGCATCGAGCGTGCCGTTGTTTAGCGCGGACACCGCTGCGTTGTTATCGGGGAAACGCACCAGATCGGACTGTTTGAAATGCTGCAGCGCATAGTTCTCCTGCAGTGTGCCCTGAATCACCCCAACTCGTTTATGCGCCAGGGTTTCAACGTTCTTCACGCCTGAATCACTGCGGGTCAGCACAGTTAGATAGCCCGCGAGATAGCCAGTAGAGAAGTCGACTGTTTTTTCACGTAGCGGCGTGATTCCAATGGCGGCGACACCGGCATCATACTGACCATTTGCCACAGCCGGCAGGATGGCGGAAAAATCCTGACCGATAAAGTCCACCTGTTCAATACCCATGCGATGTGCCACGTTTTTGAAGAATTCGACATCAAAACCAGTAAAATTGCCGTTTTTATCGGTGAAAGTGTAGGGCTTCGAGTCTCCCAGGCTGGCTACACGTAGATGACCGGGTTCGATCAAACCCCAGGGATTGCTGTCATTAGCGGCGTATGCACTCCAGCAGGCTGAAGCCAGCATAGCTGAGCCGAACAGAGCAGCGGTCAGATGATTGAAGCGTTTGTGCGATGTCATAAGGCTCTTCCGTTTTTGCAGGTGAAACTTCAGAGTTCGCCAAGCCGGTTTATAATTATTGAGACCGGTCTCAACGAGGTGTAAAATAAGACAGATCTTGGCGTTGAGACCGGTCTCATTTGGATGTATTGATATTAAGCACACGCTGTCAGCAGCGTCAATAATGTTGTTATCAACTTGTGATTCTAAATAATTATGACCAATGAAAATGCTCGTTTACGAAGCCCAACCGTCGCCGACGTCGCCCGCGAAGCCAATGTTTCCAAGGCTCAGGCGGCACGTGCCTTGGGCGGATATGGTTCAGTGAGTGATGACGTGCAGACCCGGGTGAATAAGGCAGCTGAAGTGCTGGGATACAGGCCGAACGAGTTGGCCCGCAGTATGAACACCGGCCGATCTAATACCATTGGGGTAATTGTCGGCGACATTGAAAACCCGCATTTTGGCCTCGCGCTGCGCGGAATGGCGGACGTTGCGCGACAGGCGGGATTTCACTTGCTGCTGAGCAACAGCGATGAAACTCTGGACGAGGAGCGGGAGGCCGTGCGCGTGATGCTGGATAAGCGCGTCGATGGCATCATCGTCGCGCCGTGCAGCTCACTGTTTGAGGATAACGAACATCTTCGCCAGGTGCTGGCTGAAGGGCGTTCATTAATGATGTTTGACCGGGCAGTTCAAGGGATGGAGGTGGAGACCGTCCAGGCGAACTTTGTTACAGTGGCTAAACAGGCCACGGAGCTGTTACTGGCGGCCGGGCATCAACGTATTGCTTATATCTCCAGCATGCGCTGCGCTACACCTTATTCGCCGACCATCACGTTGGGCCCAACGCCGGTAGCGCAACGTGTTAGCGGAATGATTGACGCCTACCGGGCCGCGGGTAGGGAGCTGGATCCGGCGCTCATTCGGCTTAATGCACTCAGCGAAGCCACCATTGAGCAGATACTGACTGAACTACTTGCGCTCGCCGAGCCACCGAGCGCGCTGATTGCCTCGGACAACCTGATTGCGATAGGCATCCTGCGTGGTCTGACCAAACGTGGCCTGCGCGTACCCGAAGATATCTCTTTTCTGATGTACGATGATTTTCCCTGGACCGAGCTGATGTCACCGCCGCTGACTGTGGTCGCCCAGCCGGTATATGAAATGGGACGCGAAGCCGCGCGCCGATTGATTTGCCAAATCCGCAAGCAATCCGCCGGCGCCTTACCTGCGTTTGACAGCTGGATGATAGTGCGCAGCTCGGTAGGGGGAAATTCATCCGCTGGGTGATATTGTGCCGATACGGGTTTGTGATAATTCCAGTCAGCTATTTTTTTGGGGCGCCATAAATGGTGGCCCTATAGTGAACTGCAGAGTTTTGTTCCTTGATGCGCACCTATGATGACGCGGGAAGGGAAACGGTTTCAACAGCGACGTGATAGTGACAATACCGGGCAGTTATTTACGATTTCATCTAGGGCATATAAAACAGCCTGGGAGAGATGGATTCCGGCCCCCGTGCCGACTGGGAGAGGTCTGCCGCGGCGCAGTTCCATATTGGTATGAACGTGTCCCGGGACGGGGGGGGACGCCAGTGAAACTGCGTTCACGGACGGTACCCGGAGCTGTCAGGATACCTGTCCGGTAACGCTGAGTCGTACCGTCTATATGACCGGAAATGCCGCCAACACCCTCGCCCGCAGGCGAGGGTCAGGCGCTGACGTGACGCTCTCTGGCGACCGTCAGCGCCAGCAGGATAAGCAGTGCGCCGCCCACCTGCGACAGCGTCATCACTTCGCCATACCATAGCGCCGAGAAAATGGCCGCCCACACTGGCTCCATCAGCATGACGAGCCCTCCGTTGGGCGTATAGGCTAGCCGCTGCGCATAGTTTTGCAAAAAGAATCGCAGGCAGGTGGGAATGAGAATGCTGAGCGCAAGCCATGTCCAACCAGCCGCGTTGAGCTCGCCAGGCCACGGCTCCAGCCACAGGCTCACCGGCAACGCCAGCAGGCCCACCGCGATCATCTGCATGGCGGCGAATAGCACCACCGGCTGGTCGATGGCGAAGCGGTTATTCAGGCTGAAGTAAAAGGCGAAAATCGCCGCCGCACCAAAAAACCAGAACTGGCCCGCCTCGAACCGCCACTGGAGAAAGCTGTTGCCCACCAACAGCGCAATGCCGGGTAGGGCGAGCAGCATGGCGAGCCCGATGCGCTTCGACAGCGCCTGGCGGAACAGCAGCCATCCTGCGAACGGCACCAACAGCGGCCCGAGGCAGGTGAGAAACGCGCCAACGCCCAGCGCGGTGGTAAGATGCAGCGCCACAATCCAGCACATCATCGAGCCGCAAATCAGGCTGCCGATGGCGAAGGCGGGCCACAGGCTGCGCCGCCATTCGCGTCGGTCGGTTGCGGGCACCGCCAGGCCCAGCAGCAGACCGCCCGCCAGAAAGCGCACGGCGATAAAAAAGACCGGAGGCAGCGCGCCAAGTGCCTCTTTAGAGAAGATCCAGCCTGCCCCGGCACAGAGCGTTACCAGCAACAGCAGGCTCTCGCTTTTGCGTGCAGGCAGCATGGCCGCGCCGCTTCGCGCTATCATGCGAGCGCGTCGCGCAGGAACGTAATGCTCTGGCGCATCGGCTCTAGCGGCTCCTGCCAGTAGCGCCCACCGGCTATCTCAAGCGACAGCAGACCGTTATAGCCGCCTTCACGAAGGGCGCTGAGGTAGCTTTTCAGCGGCAGGTTGCCGTCGCCGAGCGCCAGATGGCCCGCAGGGGTTCCGTCGATAAAATGGCAGTGGCGCAGCTTTGGCCCAAAGGCGTTGAGGTAATCGGTCACGCTGTCGCCGCCCACCGCCATGCCGACGATATCCAGCGCCGCGTCGAGCGCAGGCGAACTGACTTCGTTAACCAGAGACGCCAGCTCATGCACGGTGCTGGCGAGGTTGCTTTCGCGCGGCTGCAACACTTCCAGCACCAGCGTCACGCCACGGCTTTCCGCGAGATGCGCCAGTTGCGCCAGGGCGTCCACCGCGCGGCTGCGCGCCTCCGCGGGCTTATCCTCTTCATAACCCCAGCCTGGCGTCATAAACAGTAGAGGCGACTCAAGGCTTTCGCATATCTCCAGGCTGCGGCGGAAATAGTTAATGCTGTACTCCCGCTGCAGCGGGTTTTCGGCGGCGATATTAACCGGGTAGACACACTGCTCCGGCGTGAAACAGGCGAGCTTAAGCTCGCGCTCCGCCAGCTCCCGCCTGAGCGCCTGCAGGTCCGCTTCCTGCACGGTGTCGATATGCAGGTGTGGCGCAACGCCCCATAGTTCAAACCACTGCACGCCGAGCGCGGCGACATCGTCCAGGCAGTGGTTCAGCCGATAGTGCGAATAGGTAAAGTTGGTGGCGCAGATATGGCTGGCGTTAAGCATCATTATTCCTCGCTGATGGGGTTGAGTACACGTTGTAAAAACTCGCGGGTGCGCGGGTGGGAAGGGTTGGTAAGCACCTGGCGCGCCGGGCCTTCTTCGGTCACCACACCGCCGTCGATAAACACCACGCGGTCGGCCACTTCGCGGGCGAAGGCGATTTCGTGGGTCACCACCACCATCGTCCTGCCCTGATTCGCCAGCTCGCGCATCACTTTAAGCACGTCGCCCACCAGCTCCGGGTCAAGCGCCGAGGTGGGTTCGTCGAACAAAATGGCTCGCGGGCGCATCGCCAGCGCGCGGGCTATCGCCACGCGTTGCTGCTGGCCGCCGGAAAGATCCTGCGGGTATGAATGCGCCTTGTGGTCCATCCCCACCTGTTTAAGCAGCTCCATGCCATATTCCCGCGCGGGGCCGGGGCGCTCGCCTTTGACGTAAATCGGCCCTTCGGTGACGTTCTCCAGCACCGTGCGGTGCGGGAAGAGGTTAAAGCGCTGGAAGACCATCGCCACCTCGCCGCGCACCTGACTTAGCGCGCGCTCGCTGCCGTCCACCTGCACGCCGTCGAAAATAATCTCGCCGCTCTGGTAGTTCTCAAGCCCGTTGATGCAGCGCAACAGGGTCGACTTGCCGGAGCCTGAAGGGCCGATGATGCAAACCACCTCCTGGCGGTTGATGGTCAGGTTGATGCCGTTCAGCACGTGTACCGCGCCGTAACTTTTATGGACATTGCGATATTCAATCATCAGTGGCTCCGACGCTTGTTCATGGCGTGTTCCACCCGGCGGCACAGCCACATCAGCGGCCAGCACATTACCAGATAGAGCAGGGCGACCAGCGTGAAAACGGTGGTGTTCTGAAATGTCGCCGAGGCGAGCAGCTTCCCTTGCAGGGAAAGTTCCGCCACGGTGATGGTGGAGGCGAGCGAACTGTCCTTGAGCATCATCACCATGGTGTTGCCGTATGAGGGCCAGATAATCTTGATGGCCTGCGGCAGGATAACGCGGCGCATCATCAGGCGCTTAGACATGCCAAGCGTCTGCGCCGCCTCGATCTGCCCCTTGTCGATAGCCTGAATGCCGGCGCGAAAATCCTCCGCCTGGTAAACTGAATAGGCGATGCCGAGGCCGATAATGGCGGCAGTCAGCGCCGACATTTCGATACCGATATCGGGCAGTACAAAGTAGATATAGAAAAGCTGAACCAGCATCGGGATGCCGCGCAGCACGTTAACCACCGCACCGCTCACCAGGCGCAGCGGACGGTGGGCCGATAGACGCATCAGCGCCCACGTCAGCCCGAGCAGGGTCGAGAGGATAAGCGAACAAAAGGTAACCAGTACCGTGTATTTCACCCCCTCCACCAGGATGGGGAGGGCGGTGGCGCTGAAGGTAAAAAAGTCGTTCATCGCAGTTCCTGTCACGGGGTATCAGGGGCTACGCCCCCTTGTTTTAATTAAGCTTCCACTTTTCCAGCAGCGCCGTAATCTCGCCGTTGCTCTGCATGGTGGCGATAGCTTCGTTAAGCTTCGCCAGCTGCTGCTCTTCGTCCTTACGCACGCCAAGCCCGAGCGAGCCTGGCAGTACCGGCTTGTAGCTCTTCACCAGCCGCACGTTGGGATATTCGCCAAGCGAGAGGTAATAGGCCATGGAAGGGGTATCGCCAAAGCCCGCTTTGATGCGCCCGGCGTTCACGTCTTTCATGATGCCGGTGAGGGTGTCGTAAGCTTTCACATCCTTGAAGATGTTGGCCTGCTTAAGGGGCTCGATAAAAATCGTGCCCATCTGCGCGCCCACTACCGCGCCAGGCAACTCTTTAAAGGAGGTGTAGTCTTTAGTGTCCTCTTTACGCACGATCATCCCTTCGCCGTAGCTATACACAGGCGTGGTGAAATCGATCACTTTCTTGCGCGGCTCGGTGATATACATGCCGGTGGCGATAAGGTCTATCTTGCCGGTGCGCAGCGCCGGAATAAGCGCTGAGAAATCCATCGCTTTAAACTCCACCTCATAACCCGCGTGCTTTGCGGCCTGGCGGGCGATATCCAGCATAAAGCCGTCCAGCTCATGGGTTTTCGGGTTCAGAAAGGAGATGGGAATGCCGTTGGCTTCGGTACCGACCACCAGCTTTTCGGCGGCCCCGGCGGGTAAGGCAAGCGAGATTGTGGCCAGCAGCGCTACTGAACAGGCTAAGGTTTTCATCTTCATGTCTTGCTCCACGTAAAAAAGGTTGGATTGCAGCCCGCCTGCGGCGGTGCGTTATGGCATTGCGACTACGGTTGTTGTTTTGCCTCCTGCGGTAGCGGCGTTAGCGGCACGCCGCTGCCGAATGCGCCGAGGCGTTCGCAAACCCTCGCCGAGGCAAGGGCCGCATCGTTCGCTGCGTCGGCAAGCGTTGACCCCTGACCAAGCTTCACCAGCAGCGTGGCGATAAATGCATCCCCCGCGCCGAGGCTATCGACAATCTGCGTCGGCAGCGCGGGCTGGCGGTGGCGTTCGCCCCGGTGGCTGATAATCGCGCCGTCCGCGCCCTGCGTGACCAGCACGGTGGCGACCCCCGCCGCATGCGCGTTGGCGATCAGCGTTTCAATCGCCTGCGGCGCGCTGCCACTGCGCGAAAAGGTGGCGACCTGCACCCAGCGAAGCAGCGGCTCGGCCCAGGCGTCGTCGCGCGAGCCGAAGTCGAACGAGAGCGGCGCGCAGGCGGCAAGCTGGGGAAGCTGTGCTTCCAGCCCGCTGTAATCGCTGGTGTGCAGCAGATCGAAGTCCGCAAGCCACGCCAGGTCCGCCTCGCTCAGCCGCAGCTGGTAAGGCGGCGGCACGGAGCCGACGAAAAAGCGGTTGCCGTCGGCGTCGATATCGATTTGCGAAAGCGCGTTAAAGCTTTGGTTGATCCGCACGCGACTGATGTCTACTCCTTCAGCGCAAAGCGCGTGGTGAATCACGCCCGCCGGAATATCGTTGCCGGTGATGCCGAGGTAGGCGGCCTGCGCCCCGGCCTGGCGGCCAAAAACCGCAAAGTTGAGCGCGTTGCCGCCCGCGAACATCAGGTCGCAGTGCAGGTAGCGGTCAATCACGTTGTCACCCACTCCACAAATTCGCATAGTTATCAATATTCCACTTTGTACATGTAACGGCGGTCATCGAGAGAGTGGCCGGTGTGATGCTCCAGGTGATCTGCAAGACGCGTGCCCATCAGGCCCAGCGCGATGGCGGCAAAGCGTGCTTTCACTTCTGGCGCTGCGCCCGGCAGGCTAAAGCCAGCGGCGTCAAACACATGGACGTTTTCGGTATAGCGGCGGGCGAAGTCGATGGCTCGCTGCGTCATGGCGCGGCTGTCGTCATCGGCGTGGAACACCACCAGGTGCGCGCCCGGCAAAATCATCTCAAATGGGCCGTGGCAGAAATCACCCGCCAGCACCGGGGTGGCGTTGCGCCACTGCATCTCCATCAGATAACAGTAGGAAAGCGTGTAGGCCGCGCCGTAGTTAGCGCCAGCGCCGGTAACGTAAATATCGCCGCCCTGAGCGATGGAGTTCGCAATGGCGTCACCGACAGCTTCTTGTTTATCGAGGTACTGTTGCAGCGCTGCAGGCAGGGCGGGCAGGGCGTCGCGCCAGGCGCTGACGTCCTGGTTATCCACGTGCTCCAGCAGTTCAATCACCAGTTGCAGCAGCAGAAGCTGTTTGCCCGGCGTCACGGTACGCGGGCTGTAGTAAACCAGCGCGGTGTCGGCGGTATTGGCGAGCGGCGTGTTCAGCTCCTGGCTTAACGAGACCACATACGCGTCGTAAGATTTCGCAAAGACCGCCGCCTGCGCCGTTTCCGGCGTGGCGCCGGAGTGCGATGAGAGGATCACCAGCGACGACGCTCCCAGACGGGCAGGGGGCAGCGCCATAAACTCAGCCGCGTTCAGGTTCCACGCCTGAAGCTTTTTGCTGTGGCGGCAGAGCAGGGCGTGGGCATGCACAGAAGAAGAGAACGAGCCGCCGCAGCCGACGAAATAGATATCTTTCAGCGGGCGGGAGGCAGCGGCCTCTGCGATGCCAGCGATGGCGTTTTTCTGTCCCAGCACTTTCTCAAGTGTCGGGATAAAGTCCGCTTCCAGCGGGCGCAGCGGCAGTGAAACTGTGGTGTTTTGCGTCATGTTGGTTTACCTGTCCGTCTCGGTTGTAATGGGTGTGATAACGTTATCAGTTCATCTGCAAAATAAACCCGTGATTTACATCAGCGGGTGGATTATCTTAAAATGAGAGAACGTTATCACACGGTGAATAATTCGCCGGTGTTAAAAAATTGTCAATGATCTTTTTCTTATGATTTGGCCGGATATTGATAACCTCCGGGAACAGATAAGCGGAGCAGACAAAACGTCTTATGAACAAGAAAAATAACCGAATAACCGTGAAAGACGTGGCGCGCATGGCGGGGGTTTCCACCGCGGCGGCGGGCCGGGCGCTGGGAGGTTACGGCTATGTCAGCGAGGAGCTGCGTGAAAAAATCATGCGAGCCGCCGAAGAGCTGGGCTATGTGGCAAACCAGGTGGCGCGGGCGATGATCACCGGCAAAAGTCAGACCATCGGTGTGGTGGGTGCGGACATCAGCAACCCCTTTTTCGCCGAGGCGCTGCGCGGCATCAGCGATATCGCCCGTCGCCACGAGTTCGGCGTGCTTATTACCAGCAGCGACGAAGACGTGCCGCGCGAGCAGGAGGCGGTGCGCATTCTGCTGGAGAAACAGGTGGACGGGCTTATCGTTTCGCCTGCTGATATAAACAATTGCCACCACCTAGACCAGGCTATCGCCCAAGGTATTCCAGTGGTGCTGCTCGACCGTAAGCTGCCGACGCTGGCCGCCGACGCGGTGCTTATCGACAACGTACATGCCAGCCGCGAAGCTACGCGCTACCTGCTAAGCTGCGGCCATCGTCGCATCGCCATCATCACTGAGTTAAGCTCGGACTACGATACGCAACTGGCGCTGGAGCCGGAGAAGTTTTCGACGATCAACGCCGACCGGCTTAACTCAAGCGGCGCGCGCCTGCTCGGCTACCTGCTAGCGCACCATGAAGCGGGCGTGGCGGTGGAGAAAACCTTAATCCGCCGCACTGGCAAATATTGCGCCCAGCACGCGTTTGAAGAGACACTGGCTGTGCTGGACGCCGCCGCGCCCACGGCAGTTTTCGCGGTGGATAACGTCATGACCCAGGGCGCCTGGCGCGCGGTGCGTGAGCGCGGCATCGCTGTGCCGCAAAAGCTCTCTTTCTTCGCCTTCGACGAACTCGACTGGCTGACGCTCACCACCCCGCGCATTTCCACCGTTGCGCAGCCGATTCACCACATGGGCGTGCATGCCGCCGAGCTGCTTTTCAGGCGCATACGTGAGACAGATTTACCTGTCTCGTGGCAAACGTATCAGGTGGAGATGAAGCTGCGCGAGTCGGTGGCGCCGATCGCGGAGAACGTGAAAGGATAACGTTCTCCGACACGCTTAGCTCCGGTGCGTGTTCACTACCTGGCCGATGTCTTCACCTTCCAGCGCGTGTGCCGGGTCGCGAAGAGGTCGATGTTGAAGGACGTATAACTGCGCAGGAGCCGTTATCGGGGTTTGAGAGTCAATCGTGTAAAAACCACGCTAAGGAGATAATTCATTCTTTTTTAAACGCATAGTTTTTCTGTATTCGCTGAGTGTGAGGCTTTTAATAAGGCGAAAGGAAGGGCTGAAGGCGCTATCAGAATCACGACGCGTGTGAATTATGCTGAGACGACAATTACGCTTTGTGCTTGCAAGACGTGTGGCATGGCGGCGGTCGCTACACTTAGGGGAACCTACCGCCTGGAAAAAGCGCGCATAGTTATTTTCTTCGCGCGTAAAGCTGCGGGCGAAGCGATAAATACCCTCATAAAGATTAAAAGTGGTACCGGAAAGGAAATGCCGCACCACCTGTCCTTTGCTGATGCGAATATGGACGACACTGCCCGGCGCGGGCAGCGTGGCGATGCGCTCAGGGAGAATCAGCAAATCGACGCCATTTTTGCGAAACAGGATCTGCGACGTCTCGCGTTGATTGCTGTACATCAAAACGGTTTGAAAAGCCCGGGAATAGGGTGTTAAGGCAGTCTACCCGAGCATTTTTATCCAGGCCGCTGTCGCCTGCGACATCACCAGCCCGACGGTTTCGGGCGCGTCAGGCTGCGCAACGAGCCGACCTTTTTCGTCGAGCCGGGCTTCTCCCGCCTTCCAGGCGATACGCCCCGTACAGTCCCAGTTCAGGTAATCAACGCGCTCGACGGTGGCCTGTTTTATCCGCTCATTCGCAAGGCGAACCAGCACCCGGCCCTGAGGTTTAATATCCGTGCGAAAACATTCGACCGGATAGTTCATGTCCGAATCATCAAACTTCACAAACGCGATGATGTAGCTCACGCGGTGTTCCCCCGACCTCTGTTCAACAGCCGTTAACTATATCAGTAATAACTTAATGTGCGGAATCACCGGCAGACGTTAAACCCGGCGGCAGCGCCGGGTTTTCGGTTCAGGGAATATCAGGAGAGGGCGGCGCCCGCCACCAGGAACAGGCAGGTGGCGACGGCAAGCAGCGCAAGCAGCGGCAGCACCCACATCAGGTAGCGCGGATAGCTCACCTTTGCCAGCGCCAGGCCGCTCATGACGATGGCCGAGGTAGGCGAGATCATGGCTATCGTTCCGACCGAACACTGGTACGCCGTTACGACCATCTCCCGTCCGACCTCCGCGAAATCGGCGATAGGCGCCAGGACCGGCATGGCGAGCGTCGCCAGGCCCGATGAGCTGGGCACCAGGAACGACAGCGGCATAATGATCAGATACATCATGATGGCAAACAGGCCGCTTGAGGCGCCACTGACCACGCTTTCCATCGAATGCAGCACGGTATCGGTTATCTGGGCGTTATGCATGATCACGGTAATGCCGCGCGCCAGCACGATAACCAGCGCCGCGCCCATAAAGTCGGCAATACCTGCCAGAATAGCGTTGTAAAGCGTATTGCCGCGCATGCCGCCCAACAGCCCTGTCACCACCGACATGACCAGAAACAGCGCGGTCAGTTCCGGAAAGTACCAGTCCAGCTGCCACGACCACGAGGCCGCCTGCGGGCCGACAATCACCTGCGCCCAGGGAATAATCGCGAAGATCATAAAGGCGAACGTTCCCGCGAAGGCGAGCATGACCGCTTTTTGCTGGCGCGTCATCGGCTGGGGCAGCTGTAGCTGCGCCTTCGCCAGCGTGCGATCTTCATCGGTAAAGCCCACTACCGAACGGGCGGCGTCGCGCTGCACGCGGCGGGCATAAATCACGACGTAGCCAATCGCAAGCCCGGTCAGCACCAGAAACATCACAAAACGCAGCCCGATACCGCTGCCCATTGGTACGCCTGCGCCAGCGGAGGCGGCGCCGGTCATAAACGGGTTAACGGTCGAGTTCATGTTGCCGACTACCGAACCCACTAGGATAACGCCCACCGCTGTCATGCGGTCAAACCCCAGGCCGAGCAGCAGCGGCACTAACAGCGCGTAAAACCCAAGCGTCTCTTCGCCCATGCCGTAGGTGGAACCACCAATGGCGATAAGCAGCATGACGATGGCAATCAGCAGGCCGCCGCGCCGGCGAAAGCGCTGCGCGACATGGCCAAGACAGGCGTCAATGGCCCCGGTTTTGGTGGTGGTGACGATAAACGCACCCAGCGACAGCACATAAAAGAAGACGCCGATGGCGCCAAAGACGCTACCGCTCTCGTAAGGGCCGACGTGGCCCGCCGCGTTCTCAATACCGTACAGGCCGTTCACCGGCGCGAGGAACAGCTCTTTGACCCGCTGATCGGCCGTCAGCGGGCTGGCGGCGACCTCAAAACTGCCCGCTACCGGGCGGCCATCCTGCGTCTGGTAATGACCGGCCGGAATAATCCAGGTCAGCAACCAGACCACCGCGGTAATCGCAATCAGTACGGTATAAGTGCTGGGAAACCGCCACGCTTTGCTGACTGCCGGAGCAGCGTCGTTTTCATACTGAGACATCATTCACCTCGCCGGGAAAAAGAGAGCGTCGCGGGCGCGATATGGCGCGCCAGAACTAGCGCGCCGGTGACGGGCGCCTGCTGCAACAGAGAGAGTGTTAAGGTGTCGTCATGCTGGCGCAGGGCGTTTGCCAGCAGGCCGAACAGGATCGGCTGATGGCGAATGACACCGCCTGCCGCAACCACCTGATTAAAGCGCGCGCCCCGCTCGCGCAGCCGCAGAATGAGCGACGTCAGCGACATGACCGCAGCGTCAACCACCTGCCGGGCCAGCCGGGAGTCCTTCGGCAGGCAGTCGAAAATCAGCGGCGCGTGGCGACTCCATCCGCTGGCTGGCGAGCGCAGCAGCTGCGCTGGAAGGTCAAGCAGATGCGTTACGCCGAAAGCCTCGACCAGCGCGACGGTCAGCGGATCATTCTGTTTGCCGCGATCCCAGTCGTGCAGCACGGCGCCGATGGCCGCGCGCACCAGCCCGCTGGCGCCGCCTTCATCGCCGATCACCCAGCCCCAGCCGCCGGTTTGCAGCCAGTTGCCGTCGGCATCAAGGGCTACCGCAACCGAGCCGGTGCCGGCAATCAATCCGGCCGCCTGCCCACTACCGGCAGAGAGCGCGACCAGCGCGGCGTCGTTCACGACTTCGCAGGCTGAACCGGGCAGGCGCTCGGCCATCAGCAGGGTCATCGCGGCGCACTCTTCCCGCGTATCGCAGCCGTGCGCGCCAATGCCTACGGCGACGGGCGGCGCAGTAAGTTTTGCCTGCCCGCAGGCGAGCGCAATCAGCTCCGCCATGCGGGCGGCTTTGTAGACAAAAGGTTCGCCGCTCCAAGGGCCGGTCGGCCACTGTGTATCAAGCAGGACAGCGCCGCGCGGGTCTTCGATCCGCACCTGGATTTTGCTCCCCCCGACATCCATTCCTAACCAGCAGGTGGTCATAACGTCTCTCCGTTGATTTTGGTATCCAGACGCTCGACGATGCCGGCATCGATATCGCGGCCCAGCACGGCGCCAAGATGAATGGCGAGCAGCTCCATCGCCAGCAGTTCCAGCGCCAGGCGCTGCAAAGGCGGAAGCGAAGGAAGGATTAGCGTCTCTACGCTGGGCAGTGATTGCGGCGTATCAGTGATAAGCAATACCGGAACGCCAAAGGCGGACATCTGCTTTGCCAGCAAAATTTCGCGCTCGCCGCCGATCAGCACATGCGCTGTACTGCCGACCGCATCGGTCATGCCGTGCAGGTAGTGGCGAGTACCCATGCCCATCGCCGCGGCTTTCGGTCCTTCGCGCAGTAGCAGAGCACCCTGTTCCGCCGCGCTGAGGCTGCTGCCGCCGCCGACCAAGTCGATACAGCCTGGGTTGTTAAGGCGGGCGACAAACCGGGCAATAACCGCATCGGCGGAAGGCCGTTGCGCTGCCAGCGTTTGCGGCAGGGTCAGCCAGCCCGCTGTCTCATCACGACCGATCAGCGCGTCGGTTAATAAACCCAGGCTGACGCTTGTGGCCATCAGCGCGACGGAGGACATGCTGGAGTCGATAAGCGTGCCGAGCCACAGCGGCTGGCCGCTGATGCGCTCCAGCGGCGACCGGGCCTGGTTCACAATCGTTAGCCGCCGTCCGTGACGTTGCTGTTGCAGGATACGCACCACTTCCGGGCTGCGTCCGCTTTGGGATACGCCGATATACCAGTCGGCCAGCACAGGCGTGCCGGTTGGCATATCATCTCCGTTGGAACGAAAGGCGCGGATCCCGGCAGCCCGCAGTTCATGTACCGGCGAGGCGAGCACTGCATACGACGCGCCGATACCGGCGAACAGCAGCGCGCTGCGGCGCATGGCCTCAAGATCCAGCGTATTCAGCCATGCCTGCGTGCGCTGGACGGTATCAGTAAGGCTGTCGCCCTGCTGGGCCACGCCCTGCGCAAAAGGAATTAAGATTTCGTTGTCGCTCATAGGCTCGTTTCTCTTATTGTTCGGATGATTACTTTTCCATCACGAACAACTTCGCACAGCACCCGTCCATTCAGCCATTTTTATTTTATTTAATTAAAATCAATTAATTATAAATTAACGGGTTAACAAAAAGTGAGCATCGTCACGTAATGATTTTTGTTTATCGCGTGACCACTTGACCAGGTACGGCTGAAAGATGCATAAAAGCTGACCGTGAAAACAAAACCCTGACCAATAAGCAGGCCGATAGCGCCCCTGTCGGCACGTTAATAAGGAAATACTATGGCGCATTCCTCCTGGCCCGCACTGGTTTTCGCGCGCCATCACGACGCGGCGGTCATTAGCCGGGCGCTGCGGCGAGGCCGGTTGCAGCGTCTGGCGCGCGGCATTTACAGCGGCGATGTTCATACGCCCGCAGAAACCCTGACCAGACGCTATTTGTGGGAGATTGTCAGTGCGCTTTTTCCCGGCGCGGTCGTTGCCGGGCCAACGGCGATCCAAGCTGACCCGGCCGCCTGCGCCACGATTTACCTGATACATTCGCGCCGCCGCGCGCTCGCCCTGGCCGGCGTAACGCTCGTACCTGTCGCAGGCGTGGGGCCGCAGCCGGATGATATACGGCTGACGGATAACCTCTGGCTGGCATCTCCGGCACGCTGTCTGCTCTGGTTCTTCAGCCAGCCGGAGGCGGAACGCGATCTTGCGCGGCTACATGCCTGGCGGCAGGCGACGCAAATCGCGCCCGATGCGCTGCTGGCCGCCATCATCAGGCAGGCGGCGGCGCTGAACAGGGAAAGCGCGCTGCCCGACGCAGCCGCCTTTCTTGACCAGACGCCAGCGCCGCAGAGCGCGCCTGCGGGGTTGCCGCCCCTCGGCATGCGCGCCCGCCAGTTGCTGGAGTCGCTTATCACTGACGGTAGCGCCATGCAGTCTGAACTAATTACGCGGCTGACGATGAGCAAAAGCACCGTTTCATCAGGCTTGCAGGAGTTACAGCGTCACCAACTGATCGTTACGCTTGAAGGGGAGCGGCGCGGTGCTCAGCTATATCAACTTTCCCGCCAGACCGGCTGGGTGCTGGGCGCCGATATCGGCAATACGCAGGTGCTGTTGGTCGCTCGCGGTCTTGATGGCGGCCAGTTGGCGCTGAGACAGTTTACGCATACCGGGTCCGTTCAACTGGTGAAAGCGGCTGCCGACGCCATCGCGGCGCTGCGTCAGGAGCTGGCGTCGCTTGGGCCGCTGCTGGCTATCGCCGTTGCGCTCTCCAAGCCGGTTCGCCCGGATATTCAGCTGTCGGGCCGGGAAGGACCATCCCAGGCAGGACAGTCGCCGGAGGCGATACTGGCGCGTCTCGCGCTGCCATCGGGCGTACCGGTAATCGTTGAAAACAACGTCAACTGCGCGGTCGTGGCCGAAGTGCGGCACGGCATTGCGAAAGGGTTGAAGGATGTGGTGTTTTTGCAAATCGGCGATCGTATCGGCAGCGGCATTCTCAGTGGCGGCGTTGTGATCCACGGCGCGCGCGGCGGCGCTGGCGAAATTGCCGATATTCCGTTTCCCTGGAGCCTGCACGAATCGCCTGGCGAGCTGATGCTGGAGCGGCATCTGGCGAAACAGGGTTTTCTTGAGCGACTTAACACCAGCCGCCCGGCCGCTTCGCCCGTGGTGCGCTCGTTTGATGCGCTGCTTGAACGGGCCGCAGCAGGTGAACCTCTGGCTATGCAGGCGGTGGAGAAATATGGCGAGCAAATCGGTTTTCTTGCCGCCGGACTGGTGGCGATTCTGGATCCGGCGATGATTGTGACAGGAGGCAGCGTCGGGTCGAACTGGCTTATAGTGGCTGCGGTGCGCAAAACCCTGGCCGCGATTTCCCCGCACACGGTGGTCGCCGCTTCGCAATGGGGCCAGCAGGCGACCGTTGAAGGGGCGGTGCAGCTGGCGCTGGACGCTGCGCAAATCAGGCTGCTCGGGCGAGCGGTTAAACCGCGTTAGCGTATTTTCAACGGCTGTCAAAATAAACCAATGGCAGGGGATGATTAATTCGGGCAGGCGGATCAGATATGGCTGAAAATATTACCCGACGGTAAAAGTGCGTATTGCTGAATTTAAAATACTTATTGGCTGAAAAAAGCTTTGCCTTGCCGTCCATGTTTGACAGTAAGTGCGACATCCGGCTTAACGGCGAGGCTGTTTCGCTTTTAAGCTATCATTAGGTGCAATGAGTCCGGTGAAGTACCGGCAGCATCTTGGGATCACAACATAACAGTCCAGAAAAACATCCGCAGCCCCCAAATAGACATTAGCATTGATCCTCTACAAAATTAGTGCGCATAACAAAGATTATGTTAAATTTAATAATAAACGACATAAAAATCAATATGTTGAGGCAGTGGCCTGCTACTTTCCCACTCCAGCAACCAGTCATGGAAGCTTTAGAAACAGAGTCCTCTCATGAGTTTGTGATGACTTAAGTCCATGGTGAGCATAGAAACCTTTGGCTTCTTCAGTAAGCGCATGAACCATTATCGCACGAACGCCAATGTTCTCAGCTACGCGATAACACCGTAGAACTGCATCGTGGAGTAAATCGGCACCAACCCCTTTTCCGTGCAATGAGACATCTACCGCCAGGCGAGCGAGTATAATCACCGGTATAGGATCTGGCATGTTACGCCGAAGACTGCCTGTAGCTTCCGTATGGTTAACGCTACCGGTGGCCAAAGAGTAAAAACCAGCTACTTTCTTCGTACCCTTCTTGCAAACAACGAACGTTCGGGCAGCGCCAAGAGCTTGATTTTTTAAACCTCTCTGTTTTAGCCATTCATCGAGGACTGTCTCTCCACTGACGAACTCAGCCAGCTGATGAGCGCTGGATAACGGCTCGGGCGCGGTTATACGTCCCACTGAGGTTTCCTTGCCAGTAGTTTATTAATGGCGGAATCATCCTCGACTGGTGCATCGAGCATATCGATGAACTCTGCATACTGTTCGTCGTTAAAATTGAAAACACGGCGATCAAGGATCACATTCTCCGCAGCCTTGCAGGCCATCTCCAGGATAAAGTCGGTTCGCGATTTATGAAGGATCTCTGCAGCGGCATCGATGAGTGCTCTCTGGGACTCTTTAGCTCTTAGGTTGAGTTGAACATCTGATTTCATACACACCTCTCCGGTATAGCAATTGGTATACAAGAATAACACAACACGGACGTATAGCAAATGCTACACATCTCAAAGTGTCGATAATGCGTTTTATGTTAAATATCAGTTACTTGAATCGATTTCGTAACATAAGTTGATGTGTTTGTCGTGTCATGACAGCACAATCAGGGATGTCATCCCCTAACGAGGCAAGGACTAAGTTAATGAACAGAACAGATTAAGAAGTACAGACTCGCTGGCTTGAGAGCCGGCAGCCTGAAGGGGTCCGCTTGGAAAACGGAAATTATCCTACGCTAAGCCTGTTTTTTGTACATATTACTATTCACTGAGCGTAATGCGCGGTATTTACCCTGTCCCAGTTTGAGGTTCGTTCTCCAGACGTAATCCCCGCTCAGGTTGATATGTTCCCATCCCAGTGGTGACAGATGGGTAATCAGTTGCTCATTAATCGGGATCCCTTTTCGTCTCAAAGAATCTATCGCTCTTTCTATATATACCGTATTCCACAGTGAGATCGCCGCAGTCAGCAACGTCAGACCGCTGGCTCGATAGCTCTGATTCTCCAGCCCCCGATCTCTGATTTCACCCAGCCGATGCATAAAGACCGCTCGCGCAAGGGCATTGCGAGCCTCACCTTTATTCAGCCCCGCCTGTACGCGTCGACGCAGTAAAGGATCCCTGAACCAGTCCAGCATAAACAATGACCTTTCGATGCGGCCAATCTCTCTCAGCGCCTTTGCCAGACCATTCTGCTTCGGATAGGTTGCCAGCTTTTTCATCATCAGTGATGCTGTTACCGTTCCCTGCTTTATAGAACTTGCCAGACGCAGCACCTCATGCCAGTGGGTTTCAATTTCCTTTAGATTCAGGCTGGTTGTCGAGATGATTGACTGAAGCCCCTGATACAACTCAGCTTTTCCATGAATAAACAGCCGTTTGTCATGAAGATCCCGGATCCTTGGCGCAAAAGCGAATCCGAGCAGATGCATTAGCGCAAAAACATGCTCAGTGAAACCTGCTGTGTCGGTGTAATGCTCTGTAATTTCCAGATCAGTTTCGTGGTACAGCAGACCATCAAGTACGTGTGTTGAATCCCGCACGCGGCTGATAACTTTGGTGTAAAACGGGCTGTATTGGTCCGAAATATGCGTATAAATCTGCACGCCTGGATCCTGACCGTATTTAAGATTGACCTGACCAGCATAACGCCCGTGACTCCCCACCCGAAAGTTCTGTCCATCAGACGATGACGTTGTTCCATCGCCCCAGAATGCCGCCAGAGGGCTTTTTTTCTGGGCATTGACCAACTCGGCCAGCGCAGCTGAATAGGTTTCATCCCTGATGTACCAGGCCTGAATGCCCTCGAGTGACGATTTGGTCGTTCCCGGACAGGATTCGGCCATTTTTGTCAGTCCAAGGTTGATACCACCGGCCAGGATGGTGGTCAGTAACAACTTTCTGTCTTTAGGTCTGACGTGATTGTTTTTGAGATGTGTGAAATGGCGGGTAAAACCAGTCCAGCCGTCCACTTCATCCAGCATTTCAGTAATTTTAGGGTGAGGGAGCATGCCATAAACCAGATCGCCAAAAGGGGATGCTGCTGAAGGGACACTGTTATCCAGCGGGGTAATTTTCACGCCTTTATCCGAAATATCAACATCGGGTAAATCACCGGCCAGCGCCATCGCGTTAACTTCTTCCAGACGCGATGCAAGAAGCGTCAAACGGCTCTTGATGTATTCATGGCAATCGGCCGGAACAGCAAGGGGTAACTGGTTATCCCGGAGTGATTTTTCAAAATCGTCTGACGGGATCAGATAATCATCGAAATTCCTGTAGCGGCGTGACCCCTTTACCCAGATGTCACCTGAACGTAAGGCTCCTTTCAGTTCATTCAGCACGCAAAATTCGTAATATTTTCGGTCAATGCCGGTGGGGGTGATCACAACCTTTCTCCAGCTTTCCGGGATGAACCCGATTGGCGCGGAAGGCGGTACTTTTCGGAGTTGTTTTCTATACATATCTCTGACGGTATCCAATGCGTCACTGAGCTGCATTGCGGCGGGTGCAGCCCTGAACTGCAACACGGACAGCATCCGGGGGGCGTATTTACGCAGCGTACTGTATTTTTCTGTGATCAGATGCAACGGGTCGAAGTTGTCCTTACGTGACAGGAACCGCGTCTCTTCCACGCTGTTGATGAATTCCTGCCAGGGAAGGACGTCTTCTATTGCGGCCCAGGGATCTTCCCCGGACTCTCTGGCGTTAAGTAATGCCTGTCCGACGGTAACGTATTGCTTCAGTTTACTCTGAATCAGCTTTCCCGTTTGCTGGAGCCGCTCGGCCTGAGTACGTTTTGCCCTGCTGAACAGACTACTCAGAATACGCTCGTGCAGATCAATAACTTCGTCAGTCAGGGTGGATCTGGCCTCCGATATGATACAAACCAGCGAGGCATAACGGCGAACATCCGTGAATCTTGCCAGATCCCGGCTACTCATTTTCCTGCCTTCGCGTGCGAGTTTCAGGAGTCGGTTCTGGTGAACGGAAAATGCAATGCCGTCAGGGAGTGCCAGCGACTCAATCGCATTTAACCGGTCGATATGTTGCAGGACATTTTTACCATTAATTTTTCCCGGAGGCTGGAGCAGCCAGGCCAGCCGTGAAGGTTGCTCACCCTCAGATACCAACAGACGGTCCAGTGCCGCTTTATGCCCTGGTTCAAGCTGCGCGGTAAGCGCAGAAAAAACCGCCCTGTCGGCAAGTGTTGTTGCTTCGGCCAGGGTTCGTTCGATCACTTCAACAGAGGGGAAAATAACCTTATTATTGTGGAGCCAGGAGAGCATTTCCTCCGCAAGTAAAAAACCTCTGTCTGTCCGCATGGCGTGGGGATAAAGGTGGCGAATACAGGTTTTTTGCAGCGCCCGGTTAAAAGGGGATAATTCCAGGTAGCGGTAGAGTTCAGCCAGATGTTCCCAGCGGGTGACCTCTCTTGATGCATACTCGGCCCACAAATCAGACTGGACTTACAATTGAGCCGCCAGCCTGAAGACAACACAGTCGTGAGGTGAAATACTTTTGTCGGGAGGAAACCCTGGTCCTCGCAAATAACAGAGTAAAACTGCAAAGCCCAGACGGTTAGCTGGCCTGCGGTGTTTATTAATGAGCGCGAGGTCATGTTCACTCAGAAAGCACATGCGCGTCAGAAATACGTCATCATCCGGCACAATCAACAAGCGTTCTTTTTCTTCACTACTGAGTATTTGTCTCCGTGGCATAAATGCTTCCCCTGCACATAGTTCATTAAAGTTATCATTCGCACTGACCGAAACCGGTCGGTTTCGTACGCCTCGCAAACAATATGTCCGAAAGTCAGCGAAATTTATTTCGTACATACGTTATAATTCGGACACCCTTTGCGTACGGAAAGTTTCCTATGTCACGAGTTTTTGCCTACTGTCGGGTCTCCACTCTGGAACAGAATACAGAAAACCAGCGCCATGAAATTGAAGCGGCGGGTTTTGCCATCAGACCCCAGCGGCTGATTGAGGAACATATAAGTGGTTCGGTTGCTGCCAGCGAAAGACCAGGGTTCATCCGGTTGCTTGATCGAATGGAAAGCGGTGACGTATTGATTGTCACCAAACTTGACCGACTCGGCCGTAATGCGATGGATATCCGAAAAACAGTTGAACAACTGGCTACTTTAGATATCCGTGTTCATTGTCTCGCTCTCGGAGGTGTGGATTTAACCAGCCCGGCCGGAAAAATGACTATGCAGGTGATTTCAGCTGTGGCTGAGTTTGAGAGGGATCTGCTGATTGAACGCACACATTCAGGGATTTCTCGGGCAAGATCAGCCGGGAAACGCTTCGGTCGTCCGCCCATCTTGAGCGAGGAGCAAAAAAAAATAGTGTCAGAGCGCCTTAATTCCGGGGCCAGTATCAGTGCGGTTGCCAGAGAATTTAATACCACCCGGCAAACCATACTCCGGGTAAAAGCAGGACAGCAATAATACTGAATGTGAATAAAGCCCATAACTGGCCAGGCAGTTGAAACTGTTCTTGAAGTAAACATCTGGAAAGCATGAAACATCATTCTATCCACAGGGAGCAGTGGCTATTATAATCGAATTTCGATAACGAAATTCGATTATAATAGCCAATAAAACCAGCAATCAGGATCTGACCATGAACGATACTGCCAGGAATGATCACAGCCCCTGGGCTGTCTTTCTGATTTTCTTCCGACTTGGCCTGACATCCTTCGGCGGCCCAATTGCCCATCTGGGTTACTTCCGCGATGAGTTTGTGACGCGACGGCAGTGGTTGACCGAGCGCAGCTATGCAGATTTGGTCGCTCTGTGCCAGTTCCTTCCGGGACCAGCAAGCAGTCAGGTTGGTATAGCGCTCGGGCTGTCCCGGGCCGGTTATACCGGGGCGCTGGCAGCATGGGCCGGCTTCACGCTACCGTCAGCAGTTGCACTGATCCTGTTTGCGCTGGGGATGACCAGTTACGGGGATGTGATGCCCTCTGGTGTATTGCATGGGCTGAAAGTGGTAGCCGTTGCGGTGGTCGCGCAAGCTGTATGGGGCATGGCCCGAAATCTTTGCCCGGATATACCGCGTATTACTGTCATGGCAGTGGCAACCTGCTTTGTGCTTCTTGTGCCATCGGCCTGGGGACAGGTGGGAGTAATCGTCACTGCGGCTGTCACTGGCATGTTACTGTTCAAACCTCAGCAGACGACGGTACATGATCCGCTGCCCGTTTCAATACGGCGTCGCGTCGGATTGTTCTGGCTCACGCTGTTCTTTGTGCTACTGACAGGGTTACCATTGCTGACGGCGATATTCCCAAATCCGACGCTGTTAATGGTAGAAACTTTCTACCGGACCGGATCACTGGTTTTTGGTGGCGGGCATGTCGTGCTGCCATTACTGCAGACTGAAGTCGTTCCTTCTGGCTGGGTCAGCACTGATACATTCCTGGCTGGCTACGGCGCTGCCCAGGCCGTTCCTGGACCGTTGTTCACTTTTGCAGCCTTTCTCGGGGCTTCGATGAACCAGGTGCCTTCTGGCTGGCTGGGTGGTCTGGTTTGTCTGCTGGCAATTTTCGCACCGTCCTTCCTTCTGATTGTGGGAGCATTGCCGTTCTGGGAAAGTCTGCGCCGCAATATCCGTACACAAGCAGCGTTGCAGGGTATTAATGCAGCCGTAGTTGGCCTTCTGCTGGCAGCTCTCTATCAACCAGTATGGACGAGCGCAGTTCTCGCTCCGCAAGATTTCGGCCTTGCCCTTGTGGCACTGGTCGCTCTGATGTTCTGGAAACTGCCGCCGTGGCTGGTCGTAGTGAGTTGCGGTGTTGCGGGTTGGTTGTTGAGTTTAGCACTGTGAGGTTCCGGGCGTGACCGACAAAGATCTTTACGGCGGGATGATCCGTTTGCACATCCTGCATCATGCAGCCAAAGAACCCGTCTTTGGTCTGGGCATCATTGAGGAATTGCGACACCACGGTTATCAACTCAGCCCGGGTACCCTGTATCCGATGCTGCACGGTATGGAAAAGAAGGGGTATCTCACCTCACGACATGTTCAGGCCGGTCGACGAAGTCGGCGAGTATATGAAATCACCGGACAAGGGCACATAGCGCTAACGGACGCCAGAAACAGGGTGAAAGAGCTGTTCGGTGAACTTGTTGAAGGCAAATGATATGCCTATGGTTTTAGTCCGGTCTGCCGTCTTCTGAAAACGACAGACACATGTAAGATTATCCGCTGCCTGGCAGAAGGAGACTTTGTGAAAACGCTCATGGTGTGTATTTATACGATCAGAAGGCGTTATATTTTTTCCTGATTGACGCGGTACGAAAGTTCCTGATGACTCTCTTTTCGTTCGCTGTAGCGATCTGCAAGGTAGCTGGTTTGTCCCCTGAGCAGCAACGTAATTTTAAACAACTCCTCTGCGACATCTACGATACGGTCGTACCATGAGGACGGCTTCATCCTTCCGTTCTCATCAAATTCCTGCCAGGCTTTCGCCACCGAGGACTGGTTGGGAATTGTGAACATCCGCATCCAGCGGCCCAGAATGCGCATCTGGTTCACGGCATTGAAGGACTGCGAACCGCCGCAAACCTGCATCACTGCAAGTGTCTTGCCCTGCGAAGGACGAACCGCGCCTTCACTCAACGGTATCCAGTCGATCTGCGCCTTCATCACCGCGCTCATAGCCCCGTGCCGTTCCGGCGAGCTCCACACCATCCCGTCACACCATCTGACCAGCCCGCGTAGCTCGGAGACTTTAGGGTGCGTATCCGGGGCATCATCCGGCAGGGGTAAACCGGAGGGGTTAAAGAATTTCACCTCCGCGCCCATCGCCGTCAGCAGGCGACCTGCTTCCTCCGCGGCAAAGCGACTGTAGGAGCGCTCCCTTACTGAGCCATACAGGATCAGAATCCGTGGGGGCTCCTGCAGGTGCAGACGTTCGGCAATATGTTGATCAAAACAGTCAGTATTCAGGGCTGGAAATTGTTCCATTTTTCTCCTCCGGAGAGAACAGATGATTTTAAAGTTAATACATATGATCTAACATATGTGTATTCTAAAGGGAACGGAGTGAAAAATGCTACAACCTGTTCAGCTTTTCAAAATCCTGTCGGATGAAACACGGCTAGCCATCGTCATGCTTCTCCGTGAGTCCGGAGAATTGTGCGTCTGCGATATCTGCGTTGCCACCTCCGAATCGCAGCCCAAAATTTCGCGACATATGGCTATCCTTCGCGAGGCTGATCTGGTTCTTGACCGTCGGGAAGGCAAATGGATCCACTATCGTCTGTCACCCCATATTCCGGCGTGGGCAGCAGAGACAATCACGACGACCTGGCAGTGTCTGCGCGAGGATGTACGTGAATGGCTGGACAAATCAGCCTGCACCTCCTGCTGAGGCAGGAAAACATATTTACAAAATCATATATGATGGGGTCTGAGATGCTTTTGGCAGGGAGTATATTTTTACTGACGCTGGTACTGGTGATCTGGCAACCCAGAGGCCTGAGTATTGGCTGGAGCGCGAGTATCGGGGCTGTGCTGGCGCTGGGAACCGGTGTCATCCATATCGCTGATATTCCCGTTGTCTGGAATATCGTCTGGAACGCGACAGCGGCATTTATTGCGGTCATCATCATCAGCCTGCTGCTTGATGAGTCCGGCTTCTTTGAATGGGCCGCACTGCACGTCTCCCGCTGGGGTAACGGACGTGGCCGCCTGCTGTTCACCTGGATAGTCTTGCTCGGTGCCGCTGTTGCTGCTTTGTTCGCCAATGATGGCGCCGCGCTGATCCTGACGCCGATTGTGATTGCGATGCTGCTCGCACTGGGGTTCAGCCAGGGCACGACACTGGCCTTTGTCATGGCTGCAGGATTTATTGCAGATACGGCCAGCCTGCCACTCATTGTTTCTAACCTGGTGAATATCGTCTCGGCGGACTTCTTCGATCTGGGCTTTACGCAGTACGCCTCCGTTATGATCCCCGTAGATGCGGCAGCGATTGCGGCCACGCTGATCATGCTGCATCTCTTCTTCCGCAGGGATATTCCGGCAACGTATGACGTTTCGCTGCTGAAGACGCCTGCCAGTGTGATAAAGGATGCGGCAACGTTCAGGGCGGGCTGGATTGTCCTGTTATTGCTGCTTGTCGGTTTCTTCGTTCTGGAGCCGCTGGGGATCCCTGTCAGCGCGATAGCAGCTGCTGGCGCAGCAGTACTGTTTATCGTGGCGAAAAGAGGTCATGGCATCAACACAGGGAAAGTCCTGCGCAGTGCGCCATGGCAGATCGTGATTTTTTCGCTGGGCATGTACCTGGTGGTCTATGGCCTGCGCAATGCCGGGCTCACGGAGTATCTGTCTGGTGTACTGAACCTGCTGGCAGAAAAGGGGTTATGGGCAGCAACGTTCGGCACCGGCTTCCTGACCGCGTTCCTGTCGTCGGTGATGAACAATATGCCGACGGTGCTGATTGGCGCGCTGTCGATTGACGGGAGTACGGCGACTGGCGTCGTCAAAGAGGCAATGATTTATGCCAACGTGATTGGCTGCGATTTAGGCCCGAAAATCACCCCGATTGGCAGTCTGGCAACCCTGCTTTGGCTGCATGTGCTTGCCCAGAAAAATATAACGATCACCTGGGGTTATTACTTCCGCACGGGCATTATCATGACTCTGCCCGTGCTGTTTGTCACTCTGGCCGCGCTGGCGTTGCGGCTTTCCATCACTTTGTAATGAGATAAAGATATGAGCAACATTACCATCTATCACAACCCGGCCTGCGGCACTTCACGCAACACGCTGGAGATGATCCGTAACAGCGGTAACGAACCGACCATTATTTATTATCTCGATACGCCACCGACCCGTGATGAGCTGATTAAACTTATTTCAGATATGGGAATTACGGTGCGTGCATTGCTGCGTAAGAATGTTGAGCCTTATGAACACCTGGGCCTTGATGAAGAGAAATTCAGTGATGAGCAGTTGATTGATTTTATGCTTCAACATCCGATCCTGATTAATCGGCCGGTAGTCGTTACGCCGCTTGGCACTCGTCTTTGCCGCCCTTCAGAAATAGTGCTGGATATTCTACCTGAAGGTCAGAAAGGAGCGTTTACCAAAGAGGACGGCGAAAAGGTCATTGACGAAACGGGGAAGCGGGTTAAGTAACCTGTTTTTTTCGTCTCATTTTTATCGTATTCGGGTGTCTGTCTGTACCATGCAGACGCTCGCTTTTTGTAATGCCAGCTAAAGAAACAGGCTTAACGTAGGATATTTTCCGTTTTCCAAGCGGCTCCCACTATCACTGCCGGCACGGCTTCAGTCGGGATAGATGGATTCTTTTCTGACATTAATGCCATGAAGGCAAACACGGTTTTTGTCAGGCAAATGGATACCCATCAGGCGAAGAATAAAGCCGCGCCACCCCCGGTTAACCTGACGGTTATAGTCATACAGGTCTGCATTTTCTTTTGTAAGCTTTGACCATTCATGCATGAGTGTTAGTGCATCGAGCTCGGTGATGTGCTTCACTTCATCGCCGATACGTACTGTGTTAATGCCTCTTCCCGTCATGATGATCCCCTCCGGCAATATCAGTTTCAGATTAACGCTGTTGTGATGATGATTTAACTACACACTAAAGGCAATCTAACGTTTAATCATACCTCTGATAATAAAGAACATCATGGTTAATGAAAACACAATCAGAAGCCAGCCAAAGGGTTTGGCATCAAAAACAGTAGTGATGCAATCATTAGTACAGGTAACCACCTTCGGGGTGACAATAGAAATTCCCCATCCAAGAATAACTACCATAGTGCCTGCTACTGCGGCTAAGAAAAAAGTGGTGAAGAATGCGCATCCGACTACCAGTAACAATCTAATCAGTTCAAATATCATATTCATGATTGCGCTCCAGGTGAGATAACTGCGAACAGACTGATGCTGGCTGTATTATTTAACATATTTCCAGACGCCTGCAGGTATTTTATCATAAAACTTCCCCATTGCCATTTCCGCCAGCCGGTGATCCACTGCAGCATTAAAGTGCTCAAGTTCGTCATCCGTCAGGGAATATTTATTTTTTTCTATTATCCTTTCCAGAGTTTCCTGTGATGTACAGCGGCGTAGTCGTAAAATCCATTCCTGTTTCGTCATTAATTTATATCCTGAGGTGTCCCGGTAATATCATTCTGGAAGATGCTTTTCTTTCAGTTGGTTATGAGTGAACCATTTTGCATATGTAATGTAAACCACAAAAGTTAAGAGTGCGGACAGACTATATATCCAGAGAACAGGCACTACGTGATGAAAACGTATCATCTGACCGGATTCATCTGCCATACTCATTAATGTATTGCTGTATGTTTCAGTCTGAATAAACTCGTAGTAAGGTACCATCACAACATGAAGAAAAAATAAATTAAGCAGATACGTCAGAGAAAACGCGTGTTCCTGCCCGTTATAGGGCGTATACTGCGCAAAGGCGAACATCCATCCTGTGAAAAGCAGAAAACACATCGCGAAATACACCACCACCCATACCGCTGTTTTCATCACTGCCCTCAGTTATATAATTTGTCTGTAACGAAAATGGCATTCAGGCGTTCAGGTCCGTGCCGTTCTGCTTCAGATAATCACTGATGCTCAGACCGGACAAGCGTATGTTATCCGAAATCTCCCTGAACTGCTCCTCCCACCCGTCCTGCAGCTCCCTGATTGCCGCGATCTGGAAAGCAACACTGAAAGGCGTTCTGCCCAGTTTCTCGGAAAGCCAGAACAGATGCTTGCCAATCTCTTCGTCCGGTACCGAATCGAGCGCATCACTCAGTAAGGTTTTTTCGTCTTCCTGCCAGGGATGACCGGCTCGCGGAAAACGCGGATCAGGCTGGCGGTCTTTTTTCTCCCTTTTTTCCCGTCTGGCAACGGTCGGCGCATCGCCTTTTTTCAAGCCGACGCGCGCTTTCATGGCGCCGATAGCGGCGACGGCCAGTACCAGCGTTTCACGCTCCTGGCGCGTGAGCAGGCTGTCATCGCAAATCAGGGTGTTCAGGTTATCGATCAGCTTATTCAGCCCGGGTTCAGTGACTTTCATTTTATGCTCATATTCCTTGTGTGGTGGCGATCAGTCCCGGCTCTCATTCACCTGGACGGTGACCGGCAGGCCTGCATCAAAACAGGTCTGATACCAGCTGGCCACCTGCAGGGGATCGCCCTCTTTTATCCGGCGTATGCCGCCGGCATCCGTCAGCTGCAGGCAGGTGGTACCGTCCAGACGGATCACGTAGGCCGCTTCCCGCAGGGAGTAATGACCGTCACCCAGCTGCAACTCCACCGCGTCACCGGCAGCCGTCTGGCGTAACGGCAGACGCCGGACGTCTGTCAGTCGTTGTCGTGCCGTTTCAGCCTCGCGTTCTGCCTGGAAGAGCGGTTCTGCAATGCCGCGACCGGCCTCCGTCAGCTCTACGGCCAGCTGCAGGTTCGGGGCGCGCAGGGTGCGCAGCCAGCCCGCGGCTTCCATGCGCCGGCAGGAGGCGCGCAGGTTTGGCCCGTACACCGGGGCATCCCCGCCCTGCTCCAGCACCCGCTCGATATCCCGCGTCGCCACCGGCCCCGGACGTTTCGCATCGAGGGCGGCCAGCACAATCAGCACCCGCCGCTGCAGCGGCGATGGTCGGCGCGCCTGAGTCATTGCTTGTCCGCCTCCGGCCAGATGAGTTTTCTGAGGCGCAGGTGATCGGCGTCTATGAGCTCTTGCCTCTTTATGGCATTCACTGAGGCATAGCCATTTATGGCCAGTTCATACCAATAGCTCAGCACGGCACCGGCCTTGGCTGACTCGCTGATGTAAATCGCGCCCTGGCTGTCCAGATTGCATTCACGGATACGCTCTTCCGCTATCCGGGTCAGCTGCTCATAGCTGAGTGAAAAATTCACTTCCTTCTCATCCATCCTGCTCGCTCCGTCTGAACATGTCCGGTTAGGTTAAAAATCATATCATGTATGATTTCTTACTAATAATTCAAATATCATATCAGATATTATTATATGGTTAATGATAAATATCATATTCAGTATGATTTTTTGAGCGTGACTTGATTATCATATCCTTTGCGTGTTTCCCGCCGCGCAGATCCGATTTCTGGCTAAACAGGAAATGTCAGGCAGTTTGCGTCTGATACTCTTTCTGAGCGAAGTATTCATCAGGAGATACATTGATACAGACTTTGTCATGTGAACTACCCCTGATTGAGAGTTTACTCACTCAGCTACATGCCCACTCTTAGCAGGTAAGATCAACCCCCCTTGCCGACGCAATGCTATCTGCTACTCTTTATCTAGCGTAAAACGAGAGCAGGTGTAGCTTACAAACACGATGTGCTCAGCAACCAATTTGGGTGGCTTTACATCGCTGTATGTTTGAATAGCTGTCTCGTGACCAGGTATCAGCTATCGTTTGTTTTTGGTTGCTATCTGTAGCTAGACCCAATTGTTACCTCCTTACGAAGGCAACTAAAGATGTGCGGCCTTTATTAAAAGCAAGTTCTCCAAATAGAAGGAAGATTGCAATGAAAAAAATAGAAGCCAGCGTACAACATGTTTCAATATTTAGGATAAGAAATGCCTACTTAATTGGGGTTCTGTATGATTTTGAATCAGACAATCAAGAAGGAAGTCTAGACATTATCATTCAAGGTAACTCTATTTCATTCGGAATTAACGAACCAGACGGTTCTAAAAATTCACGAACAGCCATATCCACTTCAGTAGTTCATATTTTATCTGTAGCTGACCCAATTCCAGCATTTAATATTCAGTTAAATAAAAAATCCGTTATTACAGTGCCCGTATTCTCATTGAATGGCCGAGATCAATTGAAGGTTTCGGGAGAACTAATTGGTCTTTTAACAGCCCTGCGACAAACTCTTTCAGTTGCACCCGAAACCAGCTCCGGGTTGCCAGCCGACGTAATATCAGAGCTTGGAATTGAAGATGGAAAGATCAAACCTGCTCGTGAATGGGGTTGGAGAGGTTGGTCAAACGGCACGTGATTGGATGATGGGTAAAACCGGTACGCCAATTGTTAATAAGGATGGCTAGCAGGGGCGCAATGATTGAAAAAAATCAGAGCGCACCTAACAAAAAATTACCGTTTAATCTAATTCCCATTCTATGTAATTCAACAGGCAGTTAACAGAAAAAAGGAGGGACTATCGTGACAAACAATACCATACACACAATCGACAATGAAAAATTCTTGTTTTTTTATAATGATTTAACTGCAGCTCGCTGGGTGTTAAATATAGATACGTGTCTATCAGATAATCTGTTGGTTTACCGTTTTATGGAAATTCATCAAGTTTTTTTAGCCAGGCTAGGGCGTCAAGATAAAGGATTTTTCAGAAAGATGCATACTTCCGAAATGGCGAAAATTGTGCGAGGATGGATACTTCTATATAGATCCACATTGGCCTTGTTAAGAAATCAATATCCCAGATGCTCAACCAGCAGGGACTTAGTAATTGGTGATACTAATTGGTCAGAGCAACTTAAAATTTCTGCAAGCGGCTTGCTTCTCATAGATCATTCATCTAGATATGCTGAGTTTTGGGCTGAGCGAGCCATAAAAACAACAAATGGGTATTCGAGCTTGAGGTATCGATTATTATTTATAGGTGGTTATATATACAATGAATATGCAAGAATGGTTCGCAAAGGAGAACTGCTTGTTCTGGATAACTTCAGAAATGGGGTCACATCCTATGACATGATGCTCTTTCTTCGAGAAAATGGTTGCTCCTCGGAGTCTTTTTTGTCTGAAATTTCCCAGTTAGGTTGGAAACTAGAGTTTGGAGATCAAAAAGCCATTGAGCATATTTTTCAACTATATGCCAAGCTTGATGAAAAT
>OKVW01000108.1_pt1 | contig 58070 bp, 65 predicted proteins | sample 1606991 | NCBI WGS metagenome assembly OKVW01 (sample SAMN03281021, study PRJEB24777) | human gut metagenome | isolation source: fecal sample PR177 from 1 month old male Malay infant, vaginal delivered... | reverse complement strand
CGCCACTATATAGCACCCGCTATCTGCGCCAGCTGCACGTCTGCGAATCTAGTCGTAGCCCCGCTACGCCGTCGATTTACAGACGTACATCTGGCGCAGATATCAGGCACTATATATCGACGTATTTACGCCGGGAGGCACTAGTACTCAATCCGGACAGTAACAATAGTGACAGCACTGCCTATATTGCCATCTGCCGGAATAGTTGCTATTATTTTTAAAATGAAGGAGATATGGAGTACACCAATGCGTAAACTAATAAAATATCTGAAAGGTTATGAAAAGGAAAGTATTATCGGACCGCTGTTTAAGCTGCTGGAAGCGTGTTTCGAACTTCTGGTACCGCTGGTTATGGCGAGAATTATTGACATTGGAATCAAAAATGCAGATCTTCCATACATACTGAAAATGGGAGCGGTGCTGATTGGGTTTGGAGTACTGGGGCTGACCTGCTCCCTGACCGCCCAGTATTTTGCAGCTAAGGCGGCGACCGGGTTTGGTACGGAACTTAGGAAGGATTTGTTTAGCCACATCAATGGGCTGTCCTATACTGAGCTGGACACCATAGGTACGTCTACTCTGGTAACCAGAATTACAAGTGACATTAATCAGGCGCAGGCAGGTGTCAATCTGGTATTGCGCCTGTTTCTCAGATCCCCTTTTATTGTGTTGGGAGCTGTAATCATGGCATTTACCATCAATGTGAAGCTGGCATGGATTTTCGTTGTACTGGTGCCGGTTCTGTCTATTGTGATCTACGGGATAATGATGATCAGCATTCCTATTTATAAGAAGGTTCAGAACAAGCTGGATAAAGTTCTGCTGATTACCCGTGAAAATCTCACCGGTGCAAGAGTGATCCGTGCATTTTCCAGGCAGAAAGAAGAAATAGAGGATTTTGACCGGGAGAGCAGCCAGCTCATGGGAATCCAGCTTCTGGTGGGCAGGATTTCTGCGCTGCTAAATCCAATCACCTATGTAGTGGTGAATGCCGCAATCATTATCGTGCTGTGGTTTGGCGGAAAAACGGTTTATAGCGGTATTATAACCCAGGGAGAGCTGATTGCACTGATTAATTACATGTCACAGATTCTGCTGGCACTTGTAGCCCTGGCTAGTCTCATCATATCCTTTACAAAAGCATCTGCGTCTGCGATCAGAATCAATGATGTATTTGAACAGAAGTCGGATATGAAAGAGGGAGATACACCGGTTTTGCCGGAAGAAGGCGCACCAAAAGTAGTTTTTGACAATGTTTGTTTTGCGTATAAGGGGAATAAGGATTCCCTGACAAACCTGTCTTTTACGGCAAAGGTTGGACAGACCATCGGAATTATCGGCGGTACCGGGTCTGGTAAAAGTACGCTGGTTAACCTGATTCCCCGCTTTTATGATGTAAGAGAAGGGGCAGTTAAAATGGATGGCGTGAATGTAAAAGACTATCCCTTTGAGCAGCTTCGCAGGAAGGTAGGTGTGGTTCCCCAAAATGCAGTTTTGTTTGCAGGCACCATTCGGGACAATATGAAGTGGGGGAAAAAGGACGCTTCCGATGAAGAAATTTACCGCGCCCTTGAAATCGCCCAGGCTAAGGAATTTGTGGATGACAAGCCAGAAGGATTAGATACCAGGATTTTGCAGGGAGGCAAGAACCTCTCAGGCGGACAACGTCAGAGGCTTACCATTGCCAGAGCGTTGGTGGGACAGCCGGAAGTGCTGATATTGGACGACAGTGCATCAGCGCTGGACTTTGCAACGGATAGTAAGCTGAGAAGGGCGATTGCCGAAAAAACAAAAGGAATGACTGTGTTTATCGTATCCCAGCGGGCGACTACCATTCGGGGCGCAAATCAGATTATTGTTTTGGATGATGGTGCCGTGGCTGGAATCGGTACCCACCTTGAATTATTTGAAACATGTGAAGTATATAAAGAAATCTGTTTGTCACAGCTTTCAGAAAAGGAGCTGGGTAGATCATGAAAAAGCAGGGAAACAACCGGGAAACAGAAAAAAGAATATTAAAATTAATTAAGCCATACGGACATCTTCTCATTATGTCTCTGATCTTCGCCGTGATCAGCGTAGTTCTCACTCTCTATGCACCGGTGATTACCGGGCAGGGCATTGATCTTATTGTTGGTAAGAAGCAAGTTGATTTTGCTGCGCTCATGCCTCTTCTGGTGAAGTTTGGAATTGTAGTTGGATTTACGGCACTGGCACAGTGGCTGATGAATCTGTGCAACAATAAGATTACTTACCATGTCGTAAAAGATATTCGTACAGAAGCTTTTGAACATCTGGAGATTTTGCCCCTGCGTTATATTGACGGCAATCAGTATGGGGAAGTGATTAGTAAGGTGATCACCGATGTAGACCAGTTTTCAGACGGATTGTTATTGGGATTCTCACAGTTGTTTACAGGTGTCATAACCATACTGGGTACGCTTTTATTTATGCTGAGCGTCAACTTTAAAATAACGTTGGTGGTGGTTCTGATTACACCCCTGTCTCTATTTGTGGCAAGCTTTATTGCCAGAAGGACTTTCTCGATGTTTAAACTCCAATCGGAAACCCGTGGGAAAATGACTTCCCTGGTGGAAGAAATGGTTGGAAACCAAAGAATCGTAAAAGCGTTTTCCCATGAAGAAGAGGAAAAAGAGAAATTCAGTGATATTAATGAGGATCTTCGCAAATGCAGCCTGAGGGCAATTTTCTTTTCCTCGATCACAAATCCGGCGACCAGATTTGTAAACGGTCTGGTTTATGCCGGAGTAGGAATTGTAGGTGCGATTTCCGCTATTCGGGGAGTGATCACCGTAGGACAGCTGTCGTGTTTCTTAAGCTATGCCAATCAGTATACAAAGCCATTTAATGAAATCTCAGGGGTGGTCACGGAATTACAGAATGCACTGGCTTCTGCTTCCAGAGTATTTGAACTGATTGATGAAAAGCCCCAGACACCGGATCAGCCGGATGCAATAGAATTAAAACCGGATATGGTGAATGGAAATGTGGCGCTTAAGAATGTACATTTTTCCTATAATCCGGAGGTGTCTTTAATTGAAGGATTAAATCTTGCGGTCAAACCCGGGCAGCGAATTGCCATTGTTGGACCCACTGGCTGCGGGAAGACAACGATTATTAATCTGTTAATGCGGTTCTATGATGTAGACAGCGGGGAGATTACCGTAAGCGGACACCCGATAAAGACCTTAACACGAGACAGCCTGAGAACGAATTATGGAATGGTTTTGCAGGAAACCTGGTTAAAATCGGGAACTATTGGAGAGAATATTGCATATGGAAAACCGGATGCTTCCAGAGAGGAAATTGAGGAAGCAGCAAAATCGGCACATGCCCACAGTTTTATCAAAAGGATGCCGGAAGGTTATGATACGGTCATATCAGAAGCGGGAGGAAATCTGTCCCAGGGCCAGAAACAGCTGCTTTGCATTGCAAGGGTAATGCTCTGCCTGCCGCCGATGCTTATTCTGGATGAAGCAACGTCTTCCATCGACACCAGGACAGAGATTAAAATCCAGAAAGCATTTGAGAAGATGATGCGGGGCAGAACCAGCTTTATTGTTGCACATCGTTTATCTACCATACGAGAGGCAGATATTATATTGGTTATGAAGGACGGTGCGATTATTGAACAGGGAAATCATGAGGCATTGCTGCGAAATAAAGGATTTTATGCAGAGCTTTATAACAGCCAGTTTCAGCAGAATGTTTGATCTGGGAGGTAGGTACTATGGAATCAAATGCGAAAGAAGATATGGGGCAGGCTTTAAAACAGCTTGCAAGAAAAAAGCCTTTTGATAAGATAGCCGTTTCGGATATTACGGCAGTCAGCGGTTACAACAGACAGACCTTTTACTATCATTTTCAGGATAAATATGAACTCCTGAACTGGGTATACTATCAGGACATTTTTGCAGATCTGGTAATGGGAATTGATTTTGACAACTGGGATGGTCATCTGTGCAGGATGCTGGAGAAAATTAAAGAGGAAAGTTATTTCTACCAAAACACCATCCGCTATGCCCAGGACAGCTTTCAGGAACATCTATTCCATGTGACTACGGAATTGTTCGGAGAAGCCATAGAGGCACTGGATACAAGAGAGAAACTTTCCAAACCGGATAAAAAGTTTTATGCCGGCTTTTTTGCCCACGGAGCATGCGGAATTGTGATTGACTGGATGAAGCGGGGCATGAAAGAAGAGCCCCGGGTATTTGTGAAATTTATGAAGGGGCTGGTCTTAAGCAGTGAAAAAGCTGCATATGAACGATACAGCAGCGAAACAGCAGCGAAACAGCAGTAACAAAAACTGATTAGAACGTATTAAAATTAGCTTTTGCCAGGAATAGAGAAGCTGAATTTAAACACGGTTTAGACAGGCGGTTCAAAATGTCTAGTTACATTTTGAATTGCCTGTTTTATAATTTAGCCATAAGGGAACAATAAAAGATAATAAATGAAAACCAGTACATCATTGTGCATTTAAAAATGAAAGAAGCAATGGGGTACCAGCAAATTTAAACCGGAAAACAAAGAAATGAGGTAAAGATTATGGCTAACAAAACATGGAAAAAATTAGTGAAAACAGGTGTGATTATAGGAGGTGCGGCAGTAGCGGCAACTGCTTATAAAAAATCCAGAGATCAAAAAGAAGAGGATAAAAAGCAGGAAGGCTATGAATATGACTTCAATGAAGAAATCGACCATGGAGATAAACAGATACACTTTATAGGCGGCGGACTGGCTTCCATGGCGGGAGCGGCCTATGCAATCAGAGACGGACACTTTAAGGGCGAAAACATCCATATCTATGAAGGAATGCACATACTTGGAGGAAGCAATGACGGAATCGGTACACCAGCCGGAGGATTTGTATGCCGAGGCGGACGTATGTTAAATGAAGAAACCTATGAGAACTTCTGGGAATTATTTAAAAGCATTCCATCCCTGGAGTATCCGGGCAAGAGTGTGACGGAAGAGATCTTAAGCTTTGACCATGCGCATCCGACTCATGCCAAGGCACGTCTGATCGATAAAGACGGTGTGATCCAGGATGTTAAGAGTATGGGATTTAACAATGACGACCGTATGACACTTGGCAAATTAATGATTACTCCGGAGAGCGAACTGGACGACATGACGATCCTGGATTGGTTCAAAGATACACCGCATTTCTTCGAGACTAATTTCTGGTATATGTGGCAGACAACATTTGCATTCCAGAAATGGTCCAGTTTATTTGAATTTAAACGCTATATGGAAAGAATGATATTTGAATTCCCAAGAATTGAAACTTTGGAAGGTGTGACCAGGACACAGTTTAACCAGTACGATTCCGTTATTCTGCCCATACGATCTTATCTGGAAGCTCATGGTGTGGACTTCGTAACGAATGCAACGGTAACGGACATCGATTTTGCAGAAGGATATTCCATCACAGCTACCGCAATGCATCTTACAAAAGACGGAGAAGAAAGTGTAGTGGAATTAAAAGAAGGGGATCTGTGTATTATGACAAACGGCTGTATGACAGACTGCGCAACCATTGGAGATTTCAGCACACCGGCTGCATACAAACCGGAAAACCCGATTTCCGGTGAACTTTGGAAGAAAGTTGCTGCTAAAAAAGACGGTCTTGGAAATCCGGCACCATTCTTTGCAAAACCGGAGGAGACAAACTGGGAAAGCTTTACCGTTACCTGTAAAGGCAATAAGCTGTTAAAGATGATTGAAAAATTCTCAACGAATATACCGGGAAGCGGTGCCCTGATGACCTTCAAGGATTCTAACTGGTTAATGAGCATCGTGGTAGCAGCACAGCCTCATTTTAAAAACCAGCCGGCTGACCAGACTATTTTCTGGGGATACGGACTATATACCGATAAAGTGGGAGATTATGTGCCCAAGGCTATGAGGGACTGTACCGGCGAGGAGTTATTGACAGAGCTGCTTCATCATCTTCACTTTGAAGACAAGATTGATGAAATTATGGAGGATGTTGTAAATGTAATCCCATGCATGATGCCATATATTGATTCTCAGTTCGAACCAAGAAAAATGACAGACAGACCAAAAGTAGTGCCGGGTAACTCCACTAATTTTGCTATGATCAGCCAGTTTGTGGAAATACCGGAAGATATGGTGTTTACAGAAGAATATTCGGTGAGAGCTGCCAGAATTGCAATCTATAAACTGCTTCGCATTAATAAGAAAATCTGCCCGGTTACACAGTATAAGAAGAATCCGAAAGTGCTGGCGGTAGCTTTGAAGACGGCTTATAGATAATGGAATAGATATTTATGGATTATACAATGATGGGATAGATATCTATAGAAAAGAATTTATAGAATTATATATGAAGAAATAGGATATAAAGACTCCGGGGTGGACAATTGTCCGCCCTGTTTCTGTTTAGCGTAAATTCCAGCCGTTGTAAATTTACACCCGCATAAATCCTCATTTTTTGTCGTTTCTCCCAGTTGAAAATCCATCTGAGTATGTTATACTAAAAAGGTATGAATAAAATTTGAGAAATAAGTAAAAAAGAAAATTGCTTTCGCAGTGCGAGCTTCGTTCACAGTGCGAGTTTCACACTACTGATATTTGAATAGCACAAGCCTGCTTGCGTTATTTGGGGGTATAACTATGAAGTTACTTTTAGCTGCAATCAATGCAAAATACATTCACTCCAATCTGGCTGTTTACAGCCTGCGGGCTTTTGCCAGAGAGTTTGAAGAGCATATTGAAATTGCAGAATATACGATAAATCATTATACAGATGATATCCTGCAGGATATTTATAAGAAAAAACCGGATGTCATTGCCTTTTCCTGCTATATCTGGAATCTGGAATTTGTGAAGATTTTGATAGAAGATCTGGCTAAAGTTCTGCCGGATACCAGGATTTGGGCAGGGGGTCCGGAAGTTTCCTTTGATGCGGTAACGTTTTTGGAAGCGTATCCCCAGGTAAGCGGGGTTATGATTGGGGAAGGAGAACAGACCTTTCATGATCTGACCAGGTACTATGTGCAGGGCGGTGAGCTTGAGAAGATCAGGGGGATAGCATACCGTAATGACCGGAACGAGATTTTGCAAAATCCCTGTAACCCCATTCTGAATATGGATACTTTGCCGTTTATGTACGGTGACATGAAGGACTTTGCCAATAAGATTGTTTACTATGAAAGCAGCAGAGGCTGCCCTTTTTCCTGCAGCTACTGCCTTTCTTCCATCGATAAGAAGCTGCGGTTTCGGAGCCTTTCACTGGTAGAGGCGGAATTACAGTTCTTTTTGGACCGTCAGGTGCCCCAGGTTAAATTTGTAGATCGTACTTTTAACTGTAACCACAGACATGCCCAGGGAATCTGGAAATATATCAAAGAGCATGACAATGGAATTACGAACTTTCATTTTGAAATTGCGGCGGATCTGTTAAATGAGGAAGAGCTGCAGCTCCTTGGGACTTTACGTCCGGGGCTGGTACAGCTGGAAATCGGTGTACAGTCTACGAATATGGACACCATACGGGAAATTGACCGTGTGATGGATTTTGAAGCTTTAAAGGAAATAGTGGCGAGAATTCATGAGGGGAAGAACATACATCAGCATCTGGATTTAATAGCGGGGCTGCCTTATGAAAATTATGACCGTTTTATCCAGTCTTTTAATGATGTCTATGCACTGAAGCCGGATCAGTTCCAGCTTGGTTTTCTGAAGGTGTTAAAAGGATCAAAAATGCATCAGAACGCTGCACAATACGGAATTCTATATAAGACCAGGCCCCAGTATGAAGTGCTGGCCACAAAATGGCTTTCTTATGAAGAAGTATTAAAGCTAAAGGCAGTGGAAGAGATGGTAGAGGTATATTATAACAGCCTTCAATTTGCCCATACGGTTCGCTTTCTGGAAAAAGTATTTGGGTCTGCTTATGAGATGTTTGAACAGCTGGCTGACTTCTATGAACGGAATGGACTGGGCGGCCAGAAGCATTCCCGCATGTCCAGAATGGAGCATCTGCGGAATTTTGCCAGAGAGCAGGATGAAAAAAACGCCGGGCTCTATGATGAATTACTGTTACTGGATCTTTATCTGCGGGAAAATAGCAAAAGCAGGCCGGTTTGGGCGCCTGACCAGGCAGATTATAAAGAGCGCATTTACGATTTTTATAAAAAAGAAGCCGAAAATCCTGCTTATTTAAAGGGATATGAGGGTTACAATTACAAACAGCTGTCGAAGATGACGCATTTTGAAGTGTTTCATCATCGGGTGCTGGATCAGCTGCAGGAGGGGTGCTGCGGTGTGGTATTTGATTATCGCAGCAGGAATCCGCTGAGTGATGATGCAGCTGTTTCTGTAATTGAATTCATGTGCGGTATGCAGGAGGAATAAGAATGACGAAAAGAACAAAAGCGATTCTGGATAAACTGGATGAAGTATATACAAGAGAATACAAATGCTATCTGGATCATGAAACACCGTGGCAGCTGTTGATTGCAACGATGTTAAGTGCCCAGTGTACGGATGCCAGAGTGAATATTGTGACCAAAGATCTATTTAAAAAATATGATACTGTGGAAAAGTTTGCAAATGCGGACTTAAAAGAACTGGAGCAGGATATTAAACCAACGGGATTTTACCATAACAAAGCCAAGAATATAATTTCCTGTACCAATACGCTTATGGAAAAATACAATGGCGAGGTACCGGATTCCCTGGAAGATCTCACAGCGCTGGCAGGTGTGGGAAGGAAAACGGCGAATGTAATCCGGGGGAATATCTTTAACCAGCCAAGTATCGTAGTGGATACCCATGTAAAGCGTATTTCCAAAAGGCTGGGGCTTACCAAAGAAGATGATCCGGAAAAGGTAGAGTTTGAACTGATGAAAGTTCTGCCAAAGGATCACTGGATTCTCTATAATATACAGATTATTACATTTGGAAGGCAGATCTGTTTTGCAAGAGGACCAAAATGTGAGGAGTGCTTTCTGACGGATTATTGTCTGGAGTTAAAGGAAAAAAATAAAAAGAAGAAAACAAAGAAGTAAACATGGAAGAAATATAGATGGAAATGTACAGCGACCGGAGCATAGCATTTCATGCTTCGGAGCGCAGGAGGATAAGATGAGTGAAAATTATGTTGCGCTGGATCTGGAAACTACCGGATTGGATCCCAACCGGGACAGAATTCTGGAAATCGGTGCGGTAAAGGTAATAGGTGGGGAAATTACGGATACATATGAGACTTTCGTGGACTGCCAGATGCGTATTCCAGAGAAAGTAAAGGCATTAACAGGTATCGATGATTCTATGATGGAAAACGCGGAGTGTACGGAGACGGCAGTGAGGACACTGGTGGAATTCTGTGAGGGACTGCCTCTGCTTGGGCACAATGTGATATTCGATTACAGCTTTGTCAAGCGCCAGGCAGTAAACTATAAGCTGTCCTTTGAAAAGAAAGGCATTGATACTCTGCAGATTGCAAGACAGTGCCTGGATGATGTGCCAAGCAAAAGCCTGACATCCCTGTGCTGCCACTTTGGGATCGGGCAGGAGCGGCATCACCGTGCGCTGGATGACGCACTTTCATCAAGTGAGCTGTATAAACTTCTGGCAAATGAGTATGCAAGGGCGATTCCAAGGGCATTTATCCCCCGGGAACTAATATTCCAGGTAAAAAAACAGAGTCCCATTACAAATTCTCAAAAAGTTTACTTGATAGATTTGGTAAAATATCATAGAATAGAACTGGACGTCACTATCGAGAGCATGACCAGAAATGACGCCTCGAGATTGATAGATAAAATAATACTAGAATATGGAAGGATTAAGAGGTGATTTCCTATGATGAATTTTCACAACAATAAGACAAAGCGTATTATTGCAGCTGCTATTATTGTAGTCATTGTATTGGCTATGGTGGTACCTATGGTATTGGAATTATTTATTTAAGAAGGGGAAATGAAGATGAATAAGTGGAATAAGGTGGTTTTGCCGGCTGTAGTTCTGACAGCAGTATTGGCAGCAGGGGGAAGTTTCCTGTCCGCCAATGCAGAACAGTCCGACGGAACGATTAACAAAGGCGTGTATATTGGCAGCGTCGACGTATCCGGAATGACAAAGGAACAGGCTGAAGAAGCAGTAAAGGGAGAAGTATCCAAAATGGAATCGGCTTCTATTACGCTTCAGGTAGGAACGGATACAGCAACGGCAACAGCAGGGGAGCTGGGAGCTAAATGGGCGAATACAGATGTGGTGGAACAGGCATTAGAACTTGGAAAAGCCGGCAATCTGATTAAGCGTTATAAAGAAAATAAAGATTTGCAGCATGAGCCTGCAAAGTTTGAACTGGAATATACAGCAGACGCATCCACAGCCCGCAATTATGTGGAGACAAAATGCAAGGCATTTGAAAAAGAAGCGCAGGAAGGCAGCCTGACCAGAGAAAACGGTGAGTTTGAAGTGGTACCAGGTGTCATCGGACAGAAGATCAATGTTGAAGATTCGGTATATGCGATTACCAATTATATGAACAGTGATTTTAAAGGGGAATCGGGAACGGTTACACTTTCTGTAAATCAGGATAAGCCGAAATTTTCAGATGAAGAATTGTCAAAGGTAGAAGATGTGCTGGGAACTTATACTACATACTATGGCTCTACCTCAGGCAGAAATCAAAACGTAGAAAGAGGCGCAGAACTTCTGAACGGTCATCTTCTTTATCCGGGAGAAAGCTTCTCTGTAACGGATGCAGTGGTTCCGTTTAATGCTGATAATGGATATGAAATGGCGCCGTCTTATGAAAGCGGCAGGGTAGTAGACAGCTATGGCGGAGGTATCTGTCAGGTATCCACGACTCTATACAACGCATTGCTCCTTGCGGAACTGGATGTGACAGAGAGATCGAACCATACCATGATCGTAACTTATGTAGAGCCTTCCATGGATGCTGCTATTGCAGAGGGATTGATGGACCTTGTATTTGTGAATAATACAGATGCACCTATCTATCTTGCAGGTTCTGCATATGGCGGAGAATTGACCTTCACCATTTACGGACACGAGACAAGGTCTGCTGACCGGGTGGTTGAATATGTGAGCGAGACCTTGAAGACCTTTAGTGCAGAAGGAGTTGCCCTGTATGCAAATCCAAACCAGAATGTTGGATACCTGCAGCAGACTCAGAGTGCCCTGACCGGTAAGGAAGCAAGACTTTGGAAATATGTTACCGAAAATGGAGAAACTACAAAGACACAGATTAACACCAGCTACTATCAGGCAGCTCCGGTAGGTTATGAAGTTGGTACCGCTACGGCAGATCCCAATCAGGCAGCAGCGATCAGCAATGCGATTGCCGCCAATGATTTAAATGCGGTACAGGCAGCAATCAGCGGTGGGGCAGCTACGCCACAGACACAGCCGTCCACTGATGCTCAGACACCACCTACGGACCCGAATCAGACTCCGACAACGGATGCGCCGCAGACAGAGCCAAACCAGACTCCTTCCGACCCTCAGACACCACCTACGGATCCGAATCAGACTCCGACAACAGATGCACCGCAGACGGAAGCAACCGGTCAGCCCCCAATCGAGGCACCAACAGACCCGAATACGGCAAATGCAGGAGAGCAGACATCGTAAGGGGATGATTGGGCAGGATTGTTAACGGGATATGTGAAGCAGTAGATGTGATATGATAAATGTATTAGTATTGTAAATATAGAAAGATAAAATCGGCGGCTACTTGTTTGTAGCTGCCGATTTTGCTATAAAACATAGGTTTTGCTGATCAAATACGCTTTGTAGAATATAGGTAGAGTCCGGAAAGATTGGAGTAGGAAAATTGCATGGACTCCGTCAGCTTAACGCAGAACTGGTATTTTCTAACCTTTCCGAAGTCCTTTTTGGCGGCACGCGGGCATTCACCGAGAAATCCTGATGCATTTCTCGGTTCAGTACCCGCTTAGTATCCGATGGGAGCCAGTCGAATACTATCCGCCAAAAAACACTCCGGGAAGCTAAGAAAATACACAGCTCTGCTATACGCTTCCTCCGCCCATGCAATTTTCCTACTCCAATCTTTCCGAGATAGCATTCGCTGATACAAAGCTGGTTTTCTCGAGGGCACTGAAAAAGTACATATTTCATCAGAAATAATGCCTACAAACCGCATAAATACGTTGTGATTTTAGTATAAAACAGACTTTTTCAGTGCCCTCGGTTTTCTCAGCATGTTGGAACCCCTGGGCTGTGGCTGGCTGTTCTTTCTTGGATGCTGTGTAGTATATTTCGGCTGTTTATGCGTAAAAGAATTGATATATTTCGACAGTTTATGCGTAAAAGGAGATGAAGGTTTATTCCTTTTTCACAGAACAAAAAACAAATCCTGGTCTTTAGATCAGTTGCTATACCCCTGTTGTTTTACACCAATAGCGTTCAGCATTCCAAACCAATGTCCTGGTCCGCCCCCTTCTCTTTCCATACACAACCTCTGCATACAAAGCGTCCTTCCTCAGCAAAACCCCAATATAATGCACTTGCGTTCCCTGTAAAACTACCCCCAAATCACACCATGAGGAACAATTCGCATAAGACATATATCATCCCCGTATTTAATACTCTTCAACAGCTCAACATCCACATCACAGCCAAAAGCTTTTTCAAAGAGAGCTTTACTATATCCAGTCGTGCATTGGCACCATGTGAGGGTATCTAATTTTTCCACTTGGGCAAGCATAGGACAAGGGCAGAACCCGAACTGCAGATAAAGTGAGCCGTCCCGATAGGAGAGTCCTGCGGCTTTTGCTTTTTCAGATCCTGCAAATTCCTCCATACTGGAAGAAGATGCAGCCAATTCTTTTACCAGCGCCAGCTTTTCTTCCATTCCATAGCCACACTGGCATGACATTCGAATTTGCTTTACATCTGCGGTACTGAATTTCGCTTCCAGACGATGCATGGTACCATTCACCCAGGCAGCGGGATCCTGATCTGCAGCCGTTCCATCGGTTCCATAAACAATTTCTTCTGCGGTTTCTTCACTGCTCTTACGCTTGACCGATTCCCAGATAGCCTGTTCTTGTATTTTTCTAATATCAAACATATGAATCCTCCTTCGTAAAAAAGACTTTATACTAATTGAAACTGTCTCTGATAAGACAATTTCATAATAGCATAAAGCCTTCGCAGCTACTTCTGAATTCCTGCTCTATTTAATGGGAATGTATAAATCCATAATCACAAAATCTGTTTCTTTACTAATTTTCCGATAAATATTTAGACCGTATCGTTCATCCATTTCATAACCGCTTCCCGGCAGCCAGACAGCAAATACTCCCTGAAGTGTACAAAAGATATCTTTTATTTCGCCTGCGAACCGATATACAGCAAATTTGCCGCCCTTTATGGTGATGATATTATCAAGCCTGCAGTCGTCGTCTATAGAAGCACATATATCGCAAATGCAGTGCTGAAAAGAAGTAATGGCAGGATCATCGTAAAACCGTTCCATGAATGTGGTGTTTTCATGAATATAATCTTTATAAGTATCAAAGAACTGATACCATTTTTCCTTTAGTTCATCATATTTACCGATGACACGTTCATAAATAACCCGGGTATCTCCAAGCTGTTCTATTTTGATTTTGCTGTTATATACCTCGTAACTTTCAAAATGATTGATAATTTCCGGCTGAAATGGATTGGAGATACTGGCTGCATTTGCTGCTTCACGGAATTTTAATGGGGATTTACAATGATGCAGTTTAAAGGATGTACTATAATTAGAAGCGCTGTAACCATAGTCCAGACCAATATTGGTAATGGTTTTGTCCCTTTTTAGTTTCAGGTCAATGGCGCTCTGATCCATTTTCAAATGTTTGATAAAAGCGTATACACTTTCCCCGGTTATGGATTTAAAAGCCCGGCTGAAGTGGTACTCGGAATAGTGAATGTGGGCTGCCACATCCTTTACCGTGATTTCATCGTCCAGGTGGCGCAGCATATAATCGATGCTCTGATTGATAAGTTCTTTAGTGATCATAATATCCGCCTTTATGTGAGAAGTTAAACATAGATTCTCTATAGTTCTATTGTGAGATCATTTTCCGTTATTAGTATAACACAGAACCATTTTAGAGACAATAAATCAGCTGATATCGGCTAACAGTTGCAATTGCACTTAAGTTGTATTAAAATGAATCCAATAGGATTTTTGATTCCGGCGGATATAATCCGGTGATCATTCTATGCAGTTGGCGGGAATGGATGTTCAAATTGTTCAAACACGCTTAAGGGTATCAGAAGGAGAATTTATGAAAATTGGTAAAATTTCAGAACAGACTTTAAAGAGGTCGGTGTTCAGACAGATAAAAACAAAACGAAATGAAGTTCTACAGGGTGCAGGAGTGGGAGAGGATTGTGCTGTGTTAAAGCTTGCTCCTGGGGAAGTATTTGTATGCTCTATTGATCCCATTACAGCGGCGGCTAAGGATGCTGCGTCTCTTGCAATACACGTAACCGCCAATGATATTGCTACGTCCGGAGCACAGCCGGTAGCTGTACTGCTCAGCATTCTGCTCCCCGTTACGATGGAAGAACCGCAACTGCGGGAAATGATGCAGGAACTGGAAGAGACCTGTGCCTCCCTGAATATTCAGATTGCGGGTGGGCATACGGAAACGACTGCAGCGGTTAACCAGCCTGTGATTACCGTATCTGGTATCGGGAAAGCATTGGAAAGCGAAGTACTTCCAACAGGAGGTGTAAAGCCGGGGCAGGATCTGATACTTACCAAATGGATTGCCCTGGAGGGAACTTCCATCATCGCAAAAGACAAAGAAGAGGAATTGAAAAAGAGATTTCCAATGGCTATGATTGATACGGCTAAGAGATTTGACCGGTATATTTCAGTTGTGCCGGAGGCTGCCGCCGCAAGCCGCTTCGGGGTATCTGCCATGCATGATGTGACAGAGGGCGGAATCTTCGGTGCACTCTGGGAACTGGCTGAAAGTGCAGGAGTAGGACTGGAAGCGGATTTGAAAAAAATTCCGGTAAAGCAGGAAAGTATTGAAATATGTGAGTACTTTGGGCTAAATCCCTATGTTATGATGTCCAGCGGAGCGCTGCTGATTGCGGCAGACGATGGATTAGGGCTGATTGCCGAATTGGGCAAATGCAGAATTCCTGCATCTCTGATCGGGAGAACAACCGATGGAAATGACAGAGTATTGTTTAACGGAGAGGACAGCAGATTTCTGGAACGTCCCCAGCCGGATGAAATATATAAATTGTTGTAGCAGCCTGACAGCAGGCAGATAGGAGCTAAGATGAGAGAGCAGATTTTAACATTTTTAGAGAAGAACAGCCGCATTGATCTGAAAGAACTGGCGGTATTGCTTGGTTCGGATGAGATCACAATAGCAAATGAAATAGCAAAAATGGAACAGGAGAAGGTTATCTGCGGTTACCATACCTTAATTGACTGGGATAAGACCTCCACAGAAAAAATAACAGCACTGATCGAAGTGCGGGTAACACCCCAAAGGGGACAGGGATTCGACTCCATTGCAGAGCGGATCTTTAACTATCCGGAAGTACGATCCGTATATTTGATTTCCGGAGCTTATGATCTGATGGTTATTCTGGAAGGAAAAACGTTAAAAGAAGTATCCGGATTTGTTTCGGACAAACTATCTACACTGGATACTGTATTAAGCACTGCAACCCATTTTGTATTGAAGAAATATAAAGACCATGGAACGATATTTGATAAAAAAGTCAAAGATGAAAGGATGCTGGTGACCCCGTGAGAAATCCTATAGCAGATAAGGTGGTTGGAATCCAGCCATCTGGTATACGTAAATTTTTTGATATTGTAAGTGAAATGGACGATGTTATTTCACTTGGTGTGGGGGAGCCGGATTTTGATACTCCCTGGCATGTGAGAGATGAGGGGATTTATGCTCTGGAAAAGGGGAGGACATTTTATACTTCCAATGCAGGGCTAAAAGAACTTCGTGTGGAAATATGTAAATATCTGAAACGCAGGTGTAACATAGAATATTCACCGGATCTGGAAACGCTGGTTACAGTTGGAGGAAGCGAGGCGATCGACCTGGCAATGCGTGCCATGCTAAACCCGGGAGATGAGGTCCTTATCCCACAGCCCAGCTTTGTCTCATATCTGCCCTGTGTTGTGCTGGCAGACGGAGTACCGAAGGTTATTAACCTGAAGGAAGAAAATGAATTCCGGCTGACAAAGCAGGAACTGCTGGATGGAATCACCGAAAAAACCAAGATTCTGGTTCTGCCATTTCCTAACAATCCAACCGGCGCAGTGATGAGCCGGAAGGATCTGGAAGATATAGCAGAGGTTATTATCGAAAAAGATTTATTTGTGTTATCCGATGAAATCTATTCGGAGCTGACCTTTAACGGAGATCATGTGTCCATTGCAAGCCTGCCGGGCATGCGGGAGCGAACTATTACAATTAATGGATTTTCAAAGGCATATGCTATGACAGGATGGCGTCTGGGCTATGTATGCGCACCGGAAGAGATCACGGCACAGATGACCAAAATTCATCAGTTCGCTATCATGTGTGCGCCTACCAACAGCCAATATGCAGCAATCGAGGCGATGAAAAACGGCGATGTGGATGTTGCCGAAATGCGGGAAGCATATAATGGCAGAAGACGATATCTGATGCACGCTTTTAAAGAAATGGGACTGCCCTGTTTTGAACCTTTCGGAGCTTTTTACGTATTCCCATGCATCAAAGAATTTGGAATGACCTCAGAAGAATTTGCCACCAGGCTGTTGGAAGAGGAAAAAGTAGCGGTAGTTCCGGGATCTGCATTTGGGGACTGCGGCGAAGGTTATCTCCGTATCTCATACGCATATTCCCTGGAGGACCTGAAGGTGGCGCTCAAACACCTGGAACGGTTTATTACTAAGCTGCGGGTATAGAGCGTGTAGCGAACAGCTGTCAGAAAGCAATTTTAAATAGTTTCTGCAGCGTGTTCAAAAATAAAAGACGGAAGATAAGACTGATCAGGAGGATAGGTTTAACATGGCTAAATTAAATGTTGTATTATATGAGCCGGAGATCCCGGCTAATACAGGGAATATAGGGAGAACCTGTGTAGCTACAGGCACCAGGCTTCATCTTATTGAACCACTGGGATTTCGTTTGAATGAAAAAGAAATTAAAAGAGCAGGTATGGATTACTGGAAGGACCTGGACGTTACGACTTATGTTAATTATGAGGATTTCCTGAGTAAAAACCCGGGTGCCAAGATTTATATGGCAAGCACAAAGGCACCCCAGGTATACACGGAAGCTTCCTATGAGCCTGACTGTTATATTATGTTTGGCAAAGAAAGCGCGGGAATACCGGAAGAAATTCTGCTGGAGAACCAGGAGACTACGGTGCGAATCCCCATGATTGGAGATATCCGTTCCTTAAATCTTGCAAATTCCGTATCCATTGTGCTTTATGAGGCACTGCGGCAGAATCAGTTTGACCATATGCAGCTGGAAGGTCATCTTACGAAATATGACTGGAAATAAAAGTAAAAGCCGAAAGCGGCTGATATTTGCCAGCTTGTTTGCCGTACTGTTTTTAATAGAAGTGTGGATTGCACTGTTTGTGCATGATCAAATCATCCGCCCTTATATGGGAGATGTTCTGGTTGTGATCGTGGTCTACTTCTTTGTGCGTATTTTTCTGCCGGATGGGTTGCGTAAGCTGCCATTGTATGTATTTTTGTTTGCGGTATTTGTGGAAGCTTTGCAATATTTTCATCTGGTGGAATTATTGGGACTGGAGAATAACACCTTAGCGAGGGTTATTTTAGGTTCTGTGTTTGACTGGAAAGACATTGGAAGTTATGCAGTGGGATGTTTGCTGCTGGCGTTATTTGAATTTATTAGATATAGTCATGGGAAATAATTTCATTTATAATCTGCTAAGTCAGAGAAAAAAAGAAGATAACCGGAAGCTGCATGAGTCCGGGTATCTTCTTTTTTGGTGATGAGGATCTGTTCCAGAGTGTGTTTGGGTTCTGGGACAGATTATATTTTTCACTATTCGTACACTTGATTCACAGTTTCTTTTGCTTTTGCCAATGTGAATGTAAATTCAGTGCCCACGCCTAAGGTGCTGACAACATTGATATTTTCATTATGTGCCTGGATGATTTCTTTTGTAATGGCGAGTCCTAGGCCGGTACCCTTTTTATCTTTTCCACGGGAGGGATCTGTCTTGTAGAACCTTTCCCATATTTTCTTGATGCTTTCCTTGGGAATGCCCTCTCCAGTGTCTTTTACCGAGACGAATACCTTTTCATGCCTCACCGTGGTTTCGATGAAAATAGAAGAATCCTGGTGGCTGAATTTAATGGCATTGTCTATGAGGTTGTAAAGTACCTGCTGGATTTTGCCCATGTCTGCATTTACAAACAGAGTCTGTGACTCAAAAACCAGCTGTATGGTAATCCGCTTATTGGTACAGGTTCCTTCAAAGGATGCGGCGGTATCTTTGATGACACCGTTAATATCAAAGTCGGTAAGCTCCAGCAGGGTTCCCTTGTCATCGAAGTTGTTCAGCGTCAGAAGTCCCCGGGTGAGCTTGTTCAGCCTTTCCGTTTCCGAAAGTACAATTTTCAGGTACTTATCCTGCATTTCCGGAGGGATGGTTCCATCCTGGATAGCTTCTACATAACCTTTGATGGAAGTCAGCGGAGAACGGAAATCGTGTGAAATATTGGATATAAATTTCCGCTGGTACTCCCCGGATTTATTTAGCTCGCTTGCCATGTAGTTTAAGGAAGCAGCCAGATAACCGATTTCATCGTCCGTCTCCACCGGAAGGGTGTAGTTCAGATTCCCGCTGGCATATTCGTTTACCGCCTGGATAATCTTCTTGATGGGAATGTAAACCATGGCAGTAAATGCACCCAGAATAATCAGAGACAGCAGGAAAATCAATCCGAATGTTATGTAGGAAATATTCAGGACAGAATTTTTCTCGGATTCCAGCAGGTTCATATTATAGTGCATGGCGATGTAGCCTTTTACTTTATAATTGGATGTAACCGGTACTACTACACTTAAAACATCGGTAGAAAAGCTGCCAAAGAAGGTTCCTACCTGATAATAACTGGATGTAAGCGCCGTGGGGTCAAATCCGTTAATGGTCTTCAAATGTTCCGGGTCATAGATTTCACCGGAATTCAACAGAATCTGACCTTTGGTGTTAATCAGCCAGATCTGGGCGGACTGGTAGGATGCCAGTGCCCGCATATTGGTGTAGATCTCCAGCATGGAAGGTCCGCCGCCGGAATAGGATTCGGCGATCTGACCGGAGGCAAGGACGTTAAGCTCTTTGTACATGCCTTCCGCTTTTGAGTTGACCAGGTATTTATGGGTCATAAAGGAACTTAAGGTGGAGATCAATACAAAGCTCAGGATTCCGAATACAAGAAATACGGAAATGAACTTAATGTATAACGCTTTTTTCATTAAGATTTCACCTCAAATTTGTAACCGATGCCCCAGACTGTGGAAATTGCCCAGTTTGCATGGTCTTTGATTTTTTCACGAAGGCGCTTAATATGTACGTCTACGGTCCTGGTATCACCGATATATTCGTATCCCCAGATATGGTCCAGGAGCTGTTCTCTGGTGAACACCTGGTTGGGGGAAGAAGCCAGAAAATATAGTAATTCCAGTTCTTTTGGCGGCATGTCCACGGTTTCTCCCATGTAGACAACGGAATAATTGGTCTGATTGATAACCAGATCCTGATATTCCACGTATTTGCCGGCGGGCTTTGCAGCAGCGGGTTTTTCCGGCTGGAAGCGGCGGAGTACCGCCTTTACCCGGGCTACCAGTTCTTTGGAATCGAAGGGCTTAATCATATAATCATCTGCGCCCAGTTCCAAACCTAAAACTTTATCAAAGATTTCTCCTTTGGCGGAGAGCATAATAATCGGAACGGAAGATTTCTGGCGGATTTCGCGGCAGACCTGATAGCCGTCCATGCCCGGAAGCATCAGATCCAGCAGGATCAGGTTGGGCTGGAAATGGTCGAATTCTTTGATTGCCTCTTCCCCGTCATATACCATTTTTGTATCAAAACATTCTTTTGTTAAATAAAGAGAAATAAGTTCTGCAATGTTAGCATCATCATCTACGATCATGATTTTCTGTCTTGTCACCATAATGACCTCCTTAAATGTGGAATAAATGTAAGCATCCCGTATTACTATTTCTTAAATTCTACAATAGTAACACCGGAATCACCTTCACCAAATTCACCGAGACGGTAAGATGCTACGATCTTTGAACGCCTCAGATAATTGTGCACCGCTTTTCGAAGTGCACCGGTACCTTTACCATGTACAACGCGTACAGATGGCATATGTGCCAGGTAAGCGTCATCCAGGTATTTGTCCAGTTCGGCAAGGGCTTCGTCGGAGGTCTTGCCAAGCAGGTTAATTTCTATGCCCACAGAAGCAGATTTGGACATCTTTATCTTGCCGCTGCTGGATCTGCTCATGTTGGGGGCGGTAATAACCGGTTCATCCATGCGTTCCAGGTCGCTTATATTAACCTGGGATCGAAGAATACCCATTTGTACAAAGAGATCACCCTTAGCATTTGGGAGGGTGCTTACCGTTCCGCGCAGGTTCAGGCTTAAGACTTTCACACTGTCGCCTACACGCAGTTCCTTCGGTTTAACAGCCTTAACAGCCTTTTTCTCTGTCTTCATAGCGAGATTCTTTTCTACGGAAGACATCTTCTCGCGAAGACGGCTGCGTTCCTGTTCCATTTGCTTGGAAGAGATCCCGGCTTTGCCGAATTTGTTGAAATTCTTAATGGTTGTATCTGCGTATTCCTTTGCCTCACGGAGAATCTGATGAGCCTGTTCATTTGCATCTCTTAAGATTTTTTCTTTGCTGGTATTGAGTTTTTCCTGTTTTTCTTCCAGTTTTTCTTTCAGGGTCTGGATTTCCTGTTTATAGCGGTTAATTTCTTCCCGCTCCTGTTCAATGGTCACACGGCTGTTCTCCAGATCCGTAATCAGGTCTTCAAAACTTTCATCCTGTTCACTTAAATGACCTTTTGCTTCCTCAATAATTTCCAGGGGAAGACCCAGCTTGCCGGAAATGGCAAAAGCATTACTTTTTCCGGGAATGCCGATTAAGAGGCGGTAAGTTGGGCGGAGGGTCTCTACATTAAATTCGCAGCAGCCATTTTCCACTCCGGGGGTAGTGAGGGCGAATACTTTCAGTTCGCTGTAATGGGTGGTTGCCATGGTACGGATGCCCTGGCGGTGCAGATTGCTCAAAATAGCAATTGCAAGAGCGGCTCCTTCCGTAGGATCGGTTCCGGCTCCTAATTCATCAAACAGTACCAGTGATTTATCCGTTGCATGTTCCAGAATAGTAACGATATTGGTCATATGGGAAGAAAAAGTACTGAGACTTTGCTCAATGCTCTGCTCATCCCCGATATCTGCATACACTTCTTCAAACACAGCCAGCTCCGAGCGGTCAAATGCAGGGATATGCAGACCTGCCTGCCCCATCAGGGTAAATAAGCCTACCGTTTTTAAGGAAACGGTCTTACCGCCGGTATTTGGTCCGGTAATAATCAGAAGTTCAAATTTCTGTCCCAGCTGGATATCAATAGGCACAACCTTTTTCTTATCCAGTAACGGATGGCGACCTTTTTTAATATTAATATATCCACGTTCATTGAAGATAGGTTCGCTTCCGTTATAAGATTTTGCCAGCATGGCACGGGCAAAAATAAAGTCTAATTTTGTCAGCAATGCCAGATCATCTTCCAGTGCTTCCATTTCCTCCGCTGCCTGTGAGCTTAACGTAGAAAGGATCACTTCAATTTCCTTCTCTTCCTTTAATTCCAGTTCCCGGATGTCGTTGTTCAGTTTCACGACAGCCATAGGTTCCACGAATATTGTAGAGCCGGTAGAAGACTGATCATGGATCATACCCGGAACCTGGCCCCGGTATTCTGCCTTGACGGGAATGCAGTAGCGGCCATTTCTCATAGTAATAACCGCATCTTGTAAATAAGTACGGACAGATCCGTTTACCATAGAAGAGAGCTGGGAGTGGATCTTGTCATTCGTCTGCTTCATCTGGCGTCTGATATGATGAAGGGCAGGACTGGCATCATCGCTGATCTCCGTTTCCGAAGGGATGCAGCGTCTGATCTCCGTAGAAAGCGGGGTCAGTGGCTGTAATGACTCGAACATTTCATCCAGACAGTCCGGTTCATCATGGTCTGTCTCGCCCCGGGAATAGGATTTTACACGGCTGCAGGTCTCAAGCAGCTTGCAGATGCGCAGTAATTCTTCCATGCTGAGAATGCTTCCGATATCAAGGCGCTTTAAAGAACCCCGGATATCCGTTACTCCTGAAAAGGATACGCTGCCTTTTTGATAAATACGTAAAAGAGCATCCCTTGTTTCGTGCTGCATAATCCCAATTTCTTCTATATCAGAGGAAGGAAGCAGGTTCTTACACTGTTCCTTGCCAAGAAGGGAACCTGCAAATTCCGTAAGCTGATCTATGATTTTGTAATATTCCAATGTTTTTAATGCTTTTTGATTCATAAATTCACCTGTTTATCTATTTTATAGTTAGAGCCTTGAATTCTAAAGAGTACGTATTGTGCAACGGATTTAGATACGCTCTATTAGCCTGCTTCTATCATACCCCATAAACGGACAATTGAAAACCTAAATTTTTCTAAAATTCATAGATTGTTCATATGTGTTTGATAGAATTAGGACATTACTGTGGGGATATGTGTTTTACTGTGAGAAGGAGAGTACTTTTATGTCGCAACAAGGAAAAAAGGATTTTACTTTTATCAATGAGCATATTAAGACAAAGCCATTTTATAAGAAGAAATGGTTTCTGAAGACGGGAGCAGCGGTAGGACTTGCTGTTGTATTCGGCGCTGTAGCCGGATTGACATTTGCAGTCATAACGCCTTGGGCAAAACAGAAATTTGGCGAGCCCCAGACCCCGACACAGATCGTAATTGCGCAAGAAGAAGAGACAGAGAAGCCGACGGAAAAACCGACAGAAAAGCCAACTGACGCTGTGGTGACGGAAGAAGAAAGCGAGATCGTACCGCAGACAGTCATTGAAGAAAAGGCATTAAACCTGTCGGATTATAAAAAATTATACAGCCAGATGTACTCGGTAGCCAGAGAAGCACAAAGAGCAGTGGTAACGGTGACGGGAAGCAGCAGCAATGTGGATCTGTTTAACGAACCATCGGAAAACAATGTAGAAGCGTCCGGGCTGATTGTAGCGGCAAATGGTGCATATATGTACGTGCTGACCGAATCAGCAGTCCTTGAAAGTGCAGAACGTGTACGGGTAACATTCCCCGATGCAACTATGGTGGACGCAGATGTGCAGAAACAGGATCCCATAACCGATATGGCGCTGGTGAGGCTTCCGATCAGTAAGATTCCGGAAGAGACGAAGAATCTCATCGATACCTCGGCATTGGCGAGCTCCTGCTCCGTATCCCAGGGCGTACCGGTGATAGCAATTGGCAGTCCGATGGGTTATACGGAATCAATTGCGTTTGGCATGGTCACATCGATTTTCCCAACATCGGTAGAAGACAGAGAATATAATATGATCAACACCGATATTATTGGAAGCAGCGAAGGCAGTGGTATTCTGGTAAATCTGGACGGTAAAATAGTAGGAGTCATCACCAGGGATTTTTCAAACCAAATGGAACAGTCCACAGTAACCGGTGTATCGATTTCCGAAATACGGCAGATGATCGAGAATATGACCAATAACGTGGAAATGGCTTATATGGGTATTATCGGGAAAGAAGTTACCGAAAGTATGCAAAAGGAATCCCATATTCCCGAGGGCGTCTATGTAAAAGAAATAGCCGCAGATTCTCCCGCAATGTATGCCGGTATACAAAAAGCAGATATACTGATATCCATAAATGGGGAAAAAATCACAAATATGAAACAGTACAGCGACCAGCTGGGGAAATTAAGGCCGGAAGACATTGCCCATGTGATGCTGATGCGCCAGGGGCTGGATGGAAATTACGCTGAAATCAACGCTGACGTAACACTTGGAAACGCACAGTAGATTCCTGGGGTTATTTGTGGTATAATCGTGAACGGCGATTATAAATAATATACAGTTTGGAAAGGTAAGAGAAAAAAGTTATGAAATACATTGAAATGCTGCATGAGGGTGAACGTGTCGGAGATATCTATTTATGCAAATATAAACAGTCCGCCATAACCAAAAACGGAAAAACTTATGAAAACGTTGTTCTTCAGGACAAGACTGGCACAATCGATGCGAAGATCTGGGATCCCAATTCCCAGGGAATCGACGATTTCGATGCCATGGATTACATAGATGTAGTAGGAGACGTAACCAGTTTCCAGGGAACTCTGCAGTTAAATATAAAACGTGTCCGGAAAACACAGACCGGCGAATATGAACCAGCCGATTATCTTCCGGTAAGCTCCAGAGACATTGAAGAAATGTACAAAGAGCTTCTAAGCCTCATCGGTCAGATCCAAAACCCATATCTCAAAGAGCTTACAGACAGCTTTTTCGTGAAAAATGAAAGCTTTATCAAAGCATTTAAATTCCACTCCGCAGCAAAATCCGTGCATCATGGATTTGTGGGAGGGCTGTTAGAACATACTCTTGGCGTGCTGAACCTCTGCGCAGACTATGTACGTCAGTATCCATTTTTAAACAAGGACCTGTTGTTTACCTCAGCAGTCTTCCATGATATCGGTAAAATGCGTGAATTATCTGCATTTCCGGAGAATGATTACACAGATGACGGACAGCTTCTGGGACACATTTTCATCGGTGCGGAATTACTGGGCAGCAGCATCCGGAAAATACCAAACTTCCCGGCAAAACTGGCAAGCGAATTGAGACACTGCATTCTGGCACATCATGGTGAACTGGAATACGGCTCCCCGAAAAAACCGGCGCTTGCAGAAGCAGTGGCACTGAATTTGGCTGACAATACCGATGCGAAGATGGAGACCATGAAGGAAGTGATCATGGGCGCCGGGGATAATACGGATTGGCTTGGGTATAACCGGTTGTTTGAATCTAATATTCGGAAGACCAGTACAACGTTGCTCAAATAATTGAGCAATACACACAGGATATTCGTATCAGGGAATTCGAACTATTCTGCAGATGTAGCGGGCTACATCAAAGAATAGCTCGGATTTCCTGGTGCGGATAGCCGAAGTGTATTGCTTGGTTATTTGTGCAATGTTGTACTAGTATTTAAGGAAAAGATAGATGGTGAAGAAATGGCTGGAGACGGTCGGGGTGTTGTGTGTACGTAATGGATTTTATACAACAAAATAGTCAGGACGTGTATAGCAGGCAGCCCGGTCGGTGCCTGCTATATTTTCAATTGTTATTTACATCAGGTAGATGAAAGGGAAATTATTTTAATGAAAAAGAATGATCGAGCAGAAGTTATTTCAATGAAGAAGAATGATTTAGTGGAAGTTAAAATAGAAGACATTGGCATGGATGGAGAAGGAATCGGCAAGGTAGACGGATATACGCTGTTTGTCAAAGATGCGGTGATAGGAGATGTGATCGAGGCAAAAATCACAAAAGCCAAGAAAAATTATGGCTATGCAAGAATGATCAACATTAAAGAGCCTTCCCCATACCGCATAGAAGCCAAATGTCCGGTTGCCAGACAATGCGGAGGCTGCCAGATTCAGGAAATGTCCTACGATCAACAGCTCATATTCAAAGAAAATAAAATCCGCAACAATCTGATCCGAATCGGGAAGTTTGAGAATCCACCCATGGAGCCTATCATAGGAATGGAAGAACCGTTTTATTACCGGAACAAAGCCCAGTTCCCCATCGGAACAGACAAGGACGGCAATATCATCGCAGGCTTCTATGCAGGCAGAACCCATGACATTATTCCGAATCGAAAATGCTTCCTGGGCGTTGACATCAATGAAACCATATTAGATAAAGTTATTGATTACATGAACGAAAACAAGGTTTCTTCTTACAATGAAACTACCGCAAAAGGCCTGGTTCGCCATGTTCTGATCCGTTATGGTTTTCGGACGAAAGAGATTATGGTCTGTATCATTGTAAATGGAAAATCGCTGCCAAATCAGGAGGCACTGATCAAAAGCCTCTGTGAACTGGATGGAATGACCAGCATAACCCTCAATGTAAATCGCGAGAAAACGAATGTAATTCTTGGAAGAGAGATCGTAGAATTGTGGGGAAAGGGATATATTGAAGATTATATCGGTGATGTGAAGTATCAGATTTCTCCGTTGTCTTTCTATCAGGTAAACCCGGCACAGACGGAGAAACTCTATGGTACTGCGCTGGAATATGCAGGGCTTACCGGGAATGAGACGGTGTGGGATCTTTATTGTGGGATTGGGACTATTTCCCTGTTTTTAGCTCAACGGGCTAAGCAGGTATATGGGGTGGAAATTGTGCCGGAGGCGATAGAGGATGCCAGGAGGAATGCGAAGTTAAATGGGATTGAGAATGCGGAGTTTTATGTGGGGAAGTCCGAAGAAGTATTGCCGAAGAAGCTGGCTGAGGAGAATGTGAAAGCGGATGTGATTGTGGTTGATCCGCCAAGGAAAGGGTGCGAGGAGGCTTTACTGAAGGCTATCCTGGAAATGGGAGTTCCTAAGGTGGTGTATGTGAGCTGTGATAGCGCTACGCTGGCAAGGGATCTGAGGTATCTTTGTGATGGGGGGTATGAGGTTGAGAGAGTGCGGGGGGTGGATATGTTTGGGAATACGGGGCACGTTGAAACAGTGGCGTTGCTCGTGCGGAAACCTTGATTCTAGGCGGGTTTGCGGGATTATTTGGAGAAAATGGAGTTGTGTTTTGGCGGATGGTGAGATGGATAAGTTTCCGCAGATAGGGGGACGGGGATAACGCCGGAGAGTTTGAAAATGAGGGTTTTGTTGGACATAAGATACAATCTGGCAAAACCCTTACTATTTGGCAAAAGTGTATACTGTCTGGCAAAACCAGTATTGTGCGATAAAAGCGATAGTTGCTGAGTAAAACAAACAATGATAAATTTTTGCTTGTAATTTATCAACCCATCGTTTAAACTGAACCTATCTGAATACACAGTTCTGAAAACATATCGTTCGGGAGTTCCCCGGTATATTCAATCATACATTAAGGCAAAGGAGAGGTAGGTATGTCATTTGGATTTATTGATTTTGCAAAAGAAGTTTTGAAAGCTTCGGAAAGTCCGCTGTCTGTAGAAGAGATGTGGGAAGCAGGCTGTAACCAGGGGCTTGATGAGAAGCTGGGTTCTTCTGGCAAAACACCAATTAGGACCCTGTCAGCCAGAATCTATGTGGATATCAAAAACAATACGGATTCGGTATTTATACAGGTTAGTAAAAGGCCAGCTAAATTTTATCTGAAAGGAAAAGACATTAATCCAGAAAAAGGAATCCCGGAATCTGCTGCAGGCAGGAGAAAGAGTAAGTTTGCAGAAAGGGATTTACATATTTTACTATCAAGTTTTGTCTGCACGGACGAGCATTTCAAATGTATGACAAAGACGATTTATCATGAAGTTTCCAAGAGGGAGAAAAGCGGTAAGAATAAATGGCTGCATCCTGATATTGTAGGGGTTCATTTTCCATTTGATTCTTATACGGATAATACACTGAAGCTTTTCGATGTGTTGAAGGTCAACCCATATAAGCTGTATTCTTTTGAGATGAAAATCAGCCTGACTCTGTCAAACCTGCGGGAATATTACTTTCAGGCGGTGTCAAATTCAAGTTGGGCGCATGAAGGATACCTGGTTGCGCTTCAAATATCAGAGGAACCGGAACTGATGGATGAACTGCGGAGATTGAATAATGCCTTTGGGATTGGGGTAATCCGTCTGGATGCGGAACACTTTATGCAGAGTGAGATACTATTTTCAGCGAAAGAGAAAGATTCCCTTGATTGGGATACGATAAACCGCCTGGTGGATGATAACCGGAATTTTAAAAGTTTTCTCAATGATTTGATGGAGGATGTCAAAGTTGGAAAAGTCAAGAGCAGGTATGATGACGTCTATCTGGAAGAGGAGCAAATGTATCAATATGTTTTGAAATGCGGTATTGTATCCTAATGAATGAATAACAATTCTATTTAAAATATAGTCCTTGACTGTTTGCTTTAAAAGCAGGCGGTCAGGGATTTTTTAGTTCTGTTTATCTGATATGTTCCCTTTTATAAAAAAATGTGTCAATAAACAAGTTGACGAATAAATGTTTGTTTTTATGGAAAAGCTTACCATATAAAATTTTTACAGGGAGAACAGCCATGAATACAAATCATAGATTGGAATTTGGAAAATATGTGGAGACGCTGCGGAAGGGTAGGGGGAAGTCTCTTCGGGAGACGGCAAAAGCCATAAAAGTATCACCCCAGTTTTATAGCGAAGTGGAGAAAGGGAGGAGTAGTGCGTTTACTGCAGAAAGGTTGAAGTCGCTGGCCTGCTTTCTCTTATTAAATGATGATGAAGTCCATACACTATATGATATGGCGGCAGAATCACGATCATCCAGTGATATTGCGACACCACAGGACTGTGCCGATTATATGCTGTGCAACAGCTATGTAGTAGAAGCGCTGCGGCTTTCGATGGAAACCGGTGCAGGAGAAAAAGAATGGCAGGTTCTTTTGGATGAGTTAAGAGCAAGGAAGGGGTGATCTGTCTATGTACCAGCCAAAGTTAAGAAAGAGCAGAAACGGGATTCCTATTATGAGTAATGCTGAAATTGATGGACATGCGGAGGAACTGTTAAAAGAATACAATTCTTCTGTGCTGAAAAATCCACAGCCAGTGGATATAGAAGCCTTTGCAGAAATATATCTCAATCTGGCGTTGGATTACACATATCTTTCTCATTGTGGACTGATTTTGGGCAGGATGGTATTTCAGGATACAGAAAGAGTTCCTGTTTATCTGCCACGGAAAAAATGTGCTGATTATCTGTATGTGGAGAGAGGAACGATGATGATTGATAATACCGTTTTGGAGGATAGGAAAGAGTACCGGCTCCGGTCCACCATAGGGCATGAATGTGGACATTGGATATTCCACTCCGATTTTTATACGCACACAAATCATCATACAAGTCAGGAAATGAAGTCGCTATCAGGTATTACTGGATGCCGGAAAACAGATATTGAGGGTGGCTCAGGAATGGCTGGAAGACGAAGGTTGATAACGGATACAGATTGGCTGGAGCATCAGGCTAAGTATTTCAGTGCTGCTATTTTAATGCCAAAGACACCATTTGCCAGTGTGACGCTAGATTTGCAGGAGAGCAACTATTTCAGTGAAACAGACATCGCAGAGGCACTTTCCAGAATATTTCAAGTATCGCCGGCTTCTGCTAAAATACGGCTTACTCAGTTGGGACTTACCGGATGTTCCGGTCAGGAAGTCAGACTTGCAAATGTAAATTATTTGACATGTTCCAGTATCTGACAGGCACCCTGTGGGTAACAGAGTGCTGATTTAAAAGAGTACGTGTCAAGTAAATGGTTGTCAAACTAAAATTTTTTTAGATATTTTGTCAACCAGTGGATTGACAGGAAAGGAGAGACATTTGAAAGAAAAAATTCACTGTCCGCTATGCAGGAAACGGGCTTTTGATTTTTATTCCTCGTCAAATGGAGAAATTTGGGTGGAACTGAAGTGTCCCCATTGCCGGAATATCGTACAAGTCCGCTGCCAAATTTGCACCAGCCAGAAGGACAAGAAAGAAGAATTGATAACTCAATAACTAAGTAACCTACCGAGCAAAGGGTCCGCAAATGCGAGACACCAAATAGCCGGAGTAAAGCAGAATTACAGCTTACTCCGGCTATTTTTTTGCCCTTTTCCAATCTGCTGTTGCTGCTTTACTCACGGGTAAAGAAAGGAATAGCATGAAAATCAAATATGAATTTATGACCGGGGAAAGGTTGGAACTCGAAGTGGATGATAACATTGGAGAAATTATGATTGAGATGGAGAAAACGCAAACCAGAAGGAACCGGGCTGAAACAAGGCGGCATAATTCGTTGGAATTTATGCAGGAAAGCCGGGAAGGGCATTTTCCAAAGCAGTTTGCAGACGAAAGAACGGATATTGAGCAAATAATGATAGATTTTGAAGAAAAGGAAAGACTTCACCGGGCCATTCAGAAATTGGACGGTAAGGATGCCATGATTGTACAGAAGTATTATTTTGAGGAAAAATTCATGGCTGAAATAGGTAAGGAGTTGAGTATTTCTACAACGGCTGTGTCTAAGAGATTAAAAAAAATTCCTGATAAAATAAAAAAGTTATGGAAGCAGGTTTAATTCGTGATTCTCTTGTGGCTATATAGTAGGGCATTCAATATGACCCAATTGTGAAAGGAGACTGCGGGTGATGAAAACAATCCGAATTATTGTAAAAGGTGGTGAAAATCCACAAATTACAGTCTCAAAAGATAAAGCAAAAAAGGGCTTACCCGGATTTTTGCTCAGAAAAAAGGAATCAGAAACTCTGTATGGAAAGGGGGCGCAGAAATTATGAAAAAGGTGTTTATCTGCAGCCCCTTCCGTGGGGATGTGGAAGGAAACAGTGTAAAGGCGGCGGGGTACTGCCGGAGGGCGTATGAGGAAGGGCATCTTCCCATTGCTCCCCATCTGCTGTTTCCGCAGTTTTTGAATGAGGATAGTTTGAAAGAACGGGCAGACGGGATTGCCATGGGGCTGGAACTGCTGCTTAGATGTGACGAGATGTGGGTGTTTGGAGAGGCTACCGAGGGCATGGAGCAGGAAATCCGGTTTGCAGTGGAGCATGGCATCCACATCTGGTTTAAGGAAAATGCGGAAGGAGGCAGTGGGGTATGAAGTTAGTGATGGTGGTGACGAAACTGACGGGAAATGAGGAGAATGACCGGGCGAGGGCGCAGGAGTATTGCCGCTATGCGGCGCACAAGGGTGTTATCCCGGTCAGTGCCTATTTGAACTTCCATGGAATGTTTCCGGACGAGCTAGGCGGGGCGGTGGAGCATCTTTTAATCTCCCGGCTGGCAAAGCAGGTGGATGAGATATGGGTGTTTGGGAATGAGACGGATGAGGAGAAGCAAAAGCGGATTGAGGAAGCCTGCCGGGAGTACGGCGGCAGGGCAAAGTATTTTGACGCAAGGGAGATTGGGGAGGATTTGCTGCTCTGTACCATGTTCTCCGAGGAACTGATTGAGAAGCTGGAAGAAATGGAGGAGATTTAGATGGGAAGTGAATTGTTGAAGATGGCTGACGGGCTTGCCATGATTGTGGAAGGCCTGCGGGAACTGGCAGGACAGGCTGTGGAAGAAGCAAAGCCGAATGCAAAGCAGGAGAGTAAAACAGGGGAGGCCACAGTGGATAAAAGCACAGCCGTGGCTAAGGCAGATAAGAGAAAAGAGGAACAGAAGGTGGCTGTGGAGGATATCCGTATGGTTCTGTCGGAAAAGTCACAGGAGGGTAAAACTAAGGAAATTAAGGAACTGCTGGGAAAATATGGGGCGGTGAAGCTGTCTGCGGTGAAGCAAGAGGATTATCCGGCGCTGCTTGCAGAAGCGAAGGTGCTGTGATGGGGAGACATGCGCTGTTGTCGGCTTCTTCTTCCAAACGGTGGCTGAACTGTACGCCATCCGCAAGGCTGGAGGAGCAGTTCACGAAAGATACGAGGAGTGTGTATGCGGAGGAAGGCACTGCCGCCCATGCCCTGGCGGAGCATAAGCTCAAACGGCTGTTGAAGCGGCGTTCCAGGCGTCCGGTGTCGGATTATGACTGTGACGAGATGGAAGAATGTACGGATGAGTATGTGGCCTATGCCATGGAGCAGATTGAACTGGCGAAGCAGAGCTGCAAAGATCCTGTTGTGTTGATTGAGCAGCATCTGGATTATTCCGCCTATGTGCCGGAAGGGTTTGGCACCGGGGATTTGGTGATTGTTGCTGACGGATCTTTGACAGTCATTGACCTGAAATATGGGAAAGGCGTTGCTGTGGAGGCGGAATGGAATCCGCAGATGATGCTGTATGGGCTTGGGGCGTTAGAATTGTTTGATGCTATTTATGATATTGATACGGTGCGGATGACGATTTACCAGCCGAGGCTGGAGAGCGTCAGTACCTGGGAGCTCTCCGTTGGTGACCTGATGGAGTGGGTGGAGAAGGAATTGAAGCCGAAGGCACAGCTTGCCATCCATGGTGAGGGTGAGTTTCGGTGTGGTTCCTGGTGCCGGTTCTGTAAGGCGAAGAATACCTGCAGGGCAAGGACGGAGGAATACCTGAGACTGGCGCGGATGGAGTTTAAGGTTCCGGCGCTTCTGTCGGATGAGGAGATTGCGGAGGTTTTGAAGGTTGCGGATGACCTGGCGAAGTGGGCTGCAGATGTGTATGCTTTTGCCACGGATGAAGCTATTACCCACGGGAAGCAGTGGGTAGGATTTAAGCTAGTGGAAGGCCGGAGCAACCGGAAGTATACGGATGAGGAGGAAGTGGCGGAGGCGGCGAAGGCTGCGGGGTACACGGATATTTATAAGAGCACTTTAGTAGGCATCACGGAAATGGAGAAGCTGATGGGAAAGAAGAAGTTTTCGGAGGTGCTTGGGAAGCTGGTGTATAAGCCGCAGGGAAAGATTACCCTGGTGACGGAATCGGATAAGAGGGAAGCAGTGATGACAGCAACCGCAGAGGCGGATTTTAAGGAGGAAACAAGACCATGAATAATGAAAATATGAACCTGACAAAAGTAATCGTACCATGTAGATTTTCTTATCTGCACTGTTGGGAGCCGAATGCGGTGAATGGCGGGGACCCGAAGTATTCCGTGTCTGCAATCATCCCGAAGTCGGATGCGGAGACTGTGGAGAAGATTAAGAGGGCCATTGAACAGGCAAAGAAAGATTCTGTTTCCAAGTGGGGAGGAAAGATTCCGGCGAATCTGAAACTGCCGCTTCGTGACGGGGATATTGACCGCCCGGAGGATGAAGCCTATGCGGACAGTTATTTCTTTAATGCCAACAGCAGGCAGGCTCCGCAGGTGGTGGATAAGAACGTGCAGCCCATTTTTGACCAGTCGGAGGTGTATTCCGGGTGTTATGGCAGGATCAGCGTAAACTTCTATGGGTTCAATAATAATGGAAATCGTGGGATTGCGGCGGGGCTTGGGAATATCCAGAAGCTGCGTGACGGGGAATCCCTGGGCGGCAGGAGCAATGCAGAAGAAGATTTTGATGCTGTGGAGGACCAGGAGGATTTCCTTGGATAATGGGAGCAGGGCGGCGGATGACCGCCGCCCGTTATCCAAAGTGCAGAGGAAAGGAGTCCTGCCATGGGAATGATTTTAGAGATAGATATTGAGACATACAGCGATGTGGATTTGATAAAGTGCGGGGTTTACGCTTATGCGGACAGCCCTGCTTTTGAAGTCCTGCTGTTTGCCTATTCCTTTGACGGTGGGGAAACGCAGGTGATAGATTTGGCGCAGGGGGAGGAACTGCCGGGAGAAGTGTCAGCGGCCATTTTTGATGATGATGTTATGAAAACGGCTTTCAATGCCAACTTTGAACGGACTTGTCTTTCTAAGCATTTCGGGAAACAGCTATCCCCGGAATCCTGGCATTGCAGCGCGGTACAGGCGGCCATGCTTGCACTGCCTCGCTCTTTAGAGGAAGTAGGTGCAGTGCTTGGGTTGGAACAGCAGAAGATGAAAGAAGGAAAAGATTTAATCCGGTATTTCTGTATGCCGTGCAAACCAACAAAAGCCAATGGCGGGAGGACACGGAACCTGCCCTGCCATGCGCCGGAGAAGTGGGAGTTGTTTAAGTCCTACTGTATCCGGGACGTGGATGTGGAGAAGGAGATAAGAAGGAAACTGCAGCATTTTCCGATTCCTGAAAGTGAGATGGAACTGTACCGCCTGGACCAGAAAATCAATGACCGGGGCGTATTGGTGGACAGAGAGTTAGTGCGGCAGGCGGTGTCCTGCGATTTACTGTATAAGGATGTTGTGACGAAACGAGCGTATGAACTGACCGGGCTGGAGAATCCCAATTCCGTGGCGCAGATAAAGTCATGGCTGGGGGAGAACGGCGTAGAGATGGAAAGCCTGTCGAAAAAGACGGTGGCCGGGCTGATTGAGGAATCAGACGGGGAGGTACAGGAGCTTTTAAGGCTCCGGCTTCTGATGGCGAAGACATCCGTGAAAAAGTATGAGGCTATGGAGAGGTCTGTCTGTTCGGACGGGCGGGTGCATGGCTTATTGCAGTTTTACGGGGCAAATAGGACAGGTCGGTGGGCCGGGAGGCTGGTGCAGGTGCAGAATTTACCCCAGAACCATATCCTGGACTTGGAAATGGCGAGAAGCCTTGTAAAGCAGGGGCGTTTTGAGGATGTGGAGCTGCTTTATGATTCCACGCCGAATGTGCTGTCGGAGCTTATCCGTACCGCTTTTATCCCGAAACCGGGCTACCGCTTTGTGGTGGCGGATTTTTCTGCCATTGAAGCGAGGGTGCTGGCATGGCTGTCCGGGGAGCGGTGGCGGCTGGAGGTGTTTGCCTCCCATGGGAAGATTTATGAGGCATCGGCATCCGCCATGTTCCATGTACCGATAGAGGAAGTGACGAAAGGCTCCCCGTTCCGCCAGAAAGGGAAGATTTCAGAACTGGCTTTGGGGTACGGGGGCTCTGTAGGCGCGCTGACTTCCATGGGTGCTTTGGATATGGGGCTGGCAGAGGAAGAACTTGCCCCGCTGGTATCTGTCTGGAGGAGTGCTAATCCCCATATCACGCAGTTCTGGTGGGATGTGGATGCGGCGGTGGTAAAGGCGGTCACGGAGAAAAAGAAAACGAGGGCGGGGAGAATCGTCTTTGAATATAAGAGCGGGATTCTGTTTGTGGAACTGCCGTCCGGCAGGAAACTGTCCTATGTAAAACCTAGGATGGCACTGAACAAATTTGGCAGGAACGGGCTGACCTATGAGGGGATTGCGGAGAACAAGAAATGGGACCGGATAGAAACTTACGGTCCGAAGCTGGTAGAGAATATCGTGCAGGGGACGGCAAGGGATTTATTGGCGGAGGCCATGCTCCGGGTGGAGGAAAAGGACTATCCTATTGTCATGCACTGCCATGACGAGATCATAGCAGAGGTGCCGAAGGGAACCGGCTCCGTGGAAGAAATGTGTGCGGTCATGGCGGTGCAGCCAGAGTGGGCGGATGGGCTGCCCCTCCGGGCGGACGGTTATGAATGCGCTTTTTATAAAAAGGAATAGGAGGCAGGGGAACATGAAGCTGTTTATTTCAACAGGGAATTCACGGATGGAGAAGCGGTGGAACGGCAGGGAGATGGATCTGGAGGAATTTATCAGGCGCATCTCCACGACAATCCGCACATCGGAGACGGTGGAGCAGTATCGGAAGCTGTCCAAGGCAAAGCAGGATGATATCAAGGATGTGGGAGGCTATGTGCTGGGGAAGCTGAAGGGCGGCAGGAGGAAGAAGGACTGCGTGGTGTTCCGGTCTGCCCTCACATTGGATATGGATTATGCCACAGCAGATATCCCGGAGCAGATAGAACTGTTCTTTGATTTCCGCTGCCTTATCTATTCCACCCATAAGTACACGCCGGAGAGTCCAAGGCTTCGGCTGATTATTCCGCTGTCCAGGACGGTATCGCCGGATGAATATACGGCAGTGGCGAGGAAAGTGGCAGAGGATATCGGCATGGAACTGTTTGACGATACCACCTATGAGCCGTCAAGGCTGATGTACTGGCCGTCTACTTCTGCGGACGGAGAGTTTGTGTTCCGGGATATAAAGGGGGATTTCCTGAATCCGGATAAGGTGCTGGCAGGATATAATGACTGGAGGGATTCTTCGGAGTGGCCGGTGAGCAGCCGGCAGCAGGCGGTGGTGCAGAGGGAGATGAAGAAACAGGCGGACCCGCTGGAAAAGGATGGGGTGATTGGGGCGTTCTGCCGGACCTATGGCATTGAAGAGGCGGTTGCCGCTTTTCTGCCGGAGGTTTACCAGCCAAGTGCCATGCCGGGAAGATTTGATTATATCCCGGCGGATTCCCAGGCGGGTGTGGTGGTCTATGAGGGGAAGTTTGCATATTCTCATCATGCCACAGACCCGGCCTGCGGGAAACTGATGAATGCTTTTGACATGGTGCGGATTCATAAATTCGGGGAACTGGATAGCCGCTCATCCGAGGATACGGACCCTGCAAAGCTGCCTTCTTTTAAGGAAATGAGCGAATTTGCGGTGAATGATGAGAAGGTGAAACGACAATTGATAAAGGAACGGGAGGAATTAGCACAGGCAGAGTTTTCAAAGGAAGAATGGCAGTCCGCCCTGGAACTCGACCGTCAGGGGAGGGTAAAGGATACGCTGGACAATCTGGTGACAGCCATAAGGTATGACGGACGGCTACAATCCATTGCGTTCAATCTCCACCGGGATGGCATTGACGCGGGGAAGAGACTGCCCTGGAAGCAGATCAAGCCGGGGTGGAATGATTCTGATTTTGCATCCCTGAAAGTGTACCTGAATAAAGGCTATGGCGTGTATTCCCCGACCAAAACGAAAGATGCGCTGCTGGCGGTGGCTTCTGAACGGGCATATCATCCGGTGAAAGAATATCTGGATGGGCTTCCGGTCTGGGATGGGGTAAAACGGGTGGATACGTTACTCACGGAGTATCTTGGGGCAGAGGATTCCGAGTATACAAGGGCAGTCATACGGAAAACACTGGCGGCAGCGGTAGCAAGGATTTATCAGCCTGGAGCGAAGTTTGACAGTGTGCTGATTCTGAATGGTCCCCAGGGGATTGGAAAGTCCACCCTGTTTGCAAAGCTGGCGGGAGCCTGGTTTTCCGACAGCCTGACGCTCACAGACATGCGGGATAAGTCCGGGCCGGAAAAATTGCAGGGCTATTGGATTCTGGAGCTGGGGGAGCTTGCAGGGATGAAAAAGACGGATGTGGAGACGGTGAAATCTTTTCTGTCCCGCGTGGATGATAAGTACCGTGCTAGTTATGGGCTGAATGTAGAGAGCCATCCGAGGCAGTGCGTGATTGTGGGAAGCACCAATACGGAGAGTGGATTTTTAAGAGATATAACAGGAAATCGGAGGTTCTGGCCGGTGCGGGTGAATGGGCAGAGCGTGAAGAAACCGTGGCAGATAACAGCAGAGGAAGTGACGCAGATTTGGGCGGAGGCAGTTGCAGTCTATAAGAGCGGTGAAAAGCTGTTCTTAGAAGGGGATGTGGCGGCAATGGCAGCCTCAGAGCAGGCGGAGGCCATGGAGACGGATGACCGGGAAGGTCTGGTCAGGACGTATCTTGAAAAGCTCCTGCCAGAAAATTGGGATGCCATGAGCCTTTATAACCGCAGGAATTTCTTAAATGGAAGTGAGTTTGGGGAGACGCAGAGAAAGGGTACTGTGAAACGCAACAGAGTGTGTAACATGGAAATCTGGTGTGAGTGTTTTGGACGGGAGTCTTCTACCCTGAAAAAGATAGATTCCTATGAAATCAGCGGCATCATGCAGAAGATTGAAGGATGGGCTAAGGCGGAGCGGGACACCTTTCCCCTTTATGGCAGGCAGCGGTGTTACCGGAAAAGTTGAGGACAAGCGGGACAAAGTACAGAGGTGTCCTGGTAGGCTGTCCGCTAGGAAATATAAACAAAAGCATGAGTTTTGGACAAGGGGACAAGAAATCCATATTGGGATTAAAAAAATAAGAAAAGAAGCTGATTGTGCCTGTGTAATATGCGTATGCGCGTATATAGGAAAACATTGTCCGTCCTGTCCGCTTGTCCTGAAAATAGATTGGTTACTATGAACAGCAGGTGATAGAAAATGCGTGAAAATGCAATTGAAAGGCAGCTTGCTATGGCTGTGAAAAAGATGGGAGGCATGGCGGTGAAGTTCGTTTCTCCCGGCTTGGATGGGGTGCCGGACAGAATTGTCCTGTTGCCAGATATGAAAATGGCGTTTGTGGAGTTGAAGGCTCCGGGAAAGAAGCTCCGGCCTTTGCAGGAAAAACGCAGATGGCAATTGGAAGCTTTGGGCTTTCCGGTTTATGTGATAGATGGGGCGGAACAGATTGGAGGTGTGCTGGATGAAATATGTTCCACATGAGTATCAGGAGTATGCGAAAGAGTTTATTGTGCATCAGAATATCAGTGCTTTATTTTTAGATTGTGGTTTGGGAAAGACTATCATTGCCCTGACTGCTATATGGGAACTACTGTTGGATTACTTTGAGGTCAGGAAGGTGCTGGTAATAGCGCCGCTCCGGGTGGCGAGGGATACCTGGCCGGGGGAACTGAAGAAGTGGGAACACCTGCAGGGACTTGTGATGTCAGCGGTTCTTGGCTCGGAAAGGGAACGGATAACGGCACTGAACCGGAAAGCCAATGTATATGTCATTAACCGGGAAAATGTGGAGTGGCTGGTGGCATATGGCGGGTGGGATTTTGATATGGTGGTGATTGACGAACTGTCTTCTTTCAAATCACACCGGGCGAAGCGGTTTAAGGCATTGAAAAAAGTACGGCCCTGCGTGAAGCGGATTGTGGGGCTGACGGGAACACCTGCGCCCAATGGCTTGATTGACCTGTGGGCGGAGATTGGAATTCTGGATATGGGGCAGAGGCTTGGGCGGTTTATCGGTGGTTACCGGGAACGTTTTTTTGTGCCGGACAAGCGAAGCAGGGAGATGGTTTATTCCTACAAGCCGAGAGAGGGAGCGGAGGAAACAATCTACGGTTTGATTTCAGATATCTGCATTAGTATGAAAGCGGCAGATTATCTGAAAATGCCGGGATGCATTTATAACCGGGTGGTGGTTGCCATGAGCGAAAAAGAAATGAATCTATACCATCAACTTGAGAAAGACATGCTGGTTCCATATGAGGACGGTGATATTGATGCGGTAAATGCCGCCGGACTGTCCAATAAGCTGATGCAAATGGCAAATGGGGCGGTCTATGATGAGAACGGAGCGGTTAAACACATCCATGACCGGAAGCTGGAAGCCCTGGAAGATTTGGTGGAAGCGGCGAATGGGAAGCCCGTGCTTGTTGCTTACTGGTATAAGCATGACTTGGCAAGAATCCGGGATAGGCTTGGGGTGGCGGAATTGGATGCTGCAGAGGATTTCAGAAAATGGAATGCAGGAGAAATTCCTGTTGCGGTCATCCATCCAGCTTCTGCCGGACATGGACTGAACCTGCAGGCCGGAGGCTCCACATTAATCTGGTTCGGGCTGACCTGGTCTTTAGAACTGTATCAGCAGATGAACGCAAGACTGTGGCGGCAGGGGCAGAAAGAAACGGTGGTTATCCATCATCTGATTGCAAAGGATACACTGGATGAACGGGTGATGACGGCATTGGAGAAAAAGGACTGCGGGCAGTCGGCGCTGGTGGATGCGGTGAGAGCGAGGATTGGAGGTTGGAAGGATGGATGTGGAAAGACTGTTTAAGGATTATGATAAATGGAAAAGAGATATAGGGATTCTGGAATTTGAACTCAGCCGCTTTGAGGGCGTGCCATATGATGATGTGATAGAAAGCCTGTGCTTTTCCCATCCACAAGGAGACAAAGTGCAGACCAGCGGGATTTCTGATAAGACAGGAAAGACAGCCATCATTTACCGACAGGTAAAAGAAAGGCTGGATGATGACTGGTTTGACTATCTGATTGAGCGGTACAAATCGGTAAAAGAGGAAGTGGAGTTTTTTGAATACGCCATGAACAGGCTGAGCGGAAGACAGTCCCAGGTATTGAAGGATATGGTGCTGGGGCAGATGAGCTGGCAGGAGTTGATGAGTAAATACAATGTCAGCCATGCCATGATAGGAAAATATAGGAAGAAGGCAATCGAGGAATTGGAAGGGATTTATGGTATGAGAGAGCAGAACACGGAAAACTATATGCTGGATTAGGGACAGTAGACAGATGGTAGACTAAGTGTAGACAAAGAGTTTATTGAAAGTTTATTGGAATCTGTGTTATCCTTAAGCTGCGAAGAACTGTGAGAAGCTCTGTGGAAAATCCATGGGGCTTTTTTCTTTTGCCTTTGCGTGGACAGGGGCTTCATCCTTTCACCCTGTCCGGTACATAGGAGAGGAGATGGATAAAATGCCGATGAAGCCAAAGAAGCCCTGCCGTCATCCGGGATGCCCGAAGCTGACAGACGAGATTTATTGTGAAGAACATAGAGCGCTACATTGTAGTGACAGGACATCTTCTGCCGGGCGTGGGTATGACAGACGATGGCGTACAGCAAGAAGCAGATTTTTGAAAATACATCCTCTATGTGTCCGGTGCCGGGAACAGGGAAGACTGGTGAAGGCAACTGTGGTGGATCATATTGTGCCGCACCGTGGTGATGACAGATTGTTCTGGGATGAAGAGAACTGGCAGGCTCTGTGTAAGAACTGCCATGACAGCAAGACCATGACGGAGGACCGTTATCAGGAGTACAAATACTGACAGAGAGAAGCCTTGGGAGATTCCCAGGGCTTTTCCTCTAGAAGGTAATAACGTGCCGCCTGCCATTTAATTGGAACTGGTCATGATTTTGTATCTGCCGGATGGCGGAGCGGACAGTGAAGGCGTGTCCATGCCTGTGGTAATAAGGTATACCTTTGGAGTGTTTGTGGTAGATGCGGACGGGATATTTTGCATAAGAGTATGGTTTCTGGATAATCCAGCAATGCCCGGTGCAGCGAGACTGGATTTCGTAGAAGTCATCCGTTTGCCGGACGAGTTTGAAATAGGACGAGGCCAGGAGAGAGTGCTCGTTGGATGTGAACATTATTTCTTTGCTTTGCGTTTGCCGGGCGCTTCTCCATACGGTGCTTGAGGTTCACAGACCATGACAGGCTGAGGCGCGGGTGTGATGCGGATGCAGTTATCCTCATAGGACACCTCGATGGCATCCCCGATGTGGAAGCCGAGAGCCTCCAGCCATTTTCCCTCCATGGAAATCTTGGGAGTGGCAGTGTAGTAACTTTCCCTGCCCCAGACATATTGAGCCTGCCTTGCCCGTGCGCTGTAAAGGACTTTCATTTTCTTTGATTTCATAAGCGGTTGCCTCCTTTGGTTTTGGTAGTGCCATGTTAAATCGGATTCGGATAATTATCCAGTTAATTCGGAGGCATGAACTGCACAAATATTTGTCCCGTGGATTGTGCAGGTTATGGCTGCATTCGGGGAAATATGCCGAGGGGAGGGGAGGTTTGAATCTCTGCAACCCCGCCCCCTGGAAACCGCCGCCCCCTCAAACGTGAATTATCGCATAAATCGGCAGGGGGGATAGGGAAACCGGAGCATTTCCATACATAAACATAGGATTTCCGCTATATAAGGCAGGAAAGGTTTTGCCGAAAAGTACCGGAAATCCCGTGTTTTGAAGCTTGGAAACCATTTCAAAGGAGTAGTTTTTTTGCTTTTTTATATTTGGAGGTGTGAAAGGATGACCGATGCACAGGCAGCTCAGATAAAGGAACTGCGGATGCGGGGGCAGGGCTACCGGGCAATAGGGGCGACGGTTGGGTTGTCCCGTGATATTGTAAGGAATTTCTGCAAGGCAAATGGAATGGATGGCTATGCCAGAGCTATGGCACTCAATATGCAGGAACGCCTGGCGTGCGGAAAAGCCTGTGCCTGCTGCGGAAAAGAAATCAGTCAGCCGGGGAGCGGAAGACCCAGGAAGTTCTGCTCAGACAGATGCAGGCGCACATGGTGGAAGCTGCACCCGGAGACGGCACAGAGAAAACACACCCATACAGAGGTGTGTGCTTACTGTAAAAAAGAATTTGAAGTCAATGGAAGCCGGGAACAAAAATATTGCAGCCATAACTGTTACATCAAAGACCGGTTCTGGAGGGACGAGGATGGAGTTTAAGAAAATCAGGATAGCGGACTTGGTTCCGGCTTCCTATAATCCGAGGAAGAAGCTGAAACCCGGTGATAAGGAATATGAGAAAATCAAAAACTCCATCCAGGAATTTGGATATGTGGAGCCAGTGATTGTCAATTCCGATATGACCATTATCGGCGGACACCAGCGGGTGACGGTACTTTCCGATTTAGGATATGAGGAAATTGACTGTATCGTCATTGATATCGACAAGAACAGAGAAAAGGCGCTGAACATCGCCCTGAATAAAATCACGGGCGAATGGAACAAGGAGCTGCTGGCGGATTTGATTAAGGATTTGCAGGCTTCGGATTTTGATGTGTCTTTCACAGGCTTTGAGCCGCCGGAGATTGAGCAGCTATTTAATGCCGTGCATGATAAGAAGATCACGGAAGATGATTTTGACGTGGAGGCGGAGCTTCAGAAGCCTGTGGTAGCAAAGCAGGGAGATGTGTGGCTGTTAGGCAGGCACCGGGTGATTTGCGGGGATTCCACTTTGCCGGAAACTTACGAGTTGTTGATGGACGGACAGAAAGCGAACCTAGTGGTGACAGACCCGCCCTATAACGTAAATTATGAGGGAACTGCCGGGAATATCCAGAATGACCATATGGAGGATGGAAAGTTTTATCAGTTCCTTTTTGCGGCTTTTGTAAATATGGAACAGAGCATGGAGACGGATGCTTCAATTTATGTGTTCCACGCTGACACGGAGGGGCTGAATTTCCGCAAAGCATTCCATGATGCCGGATTCTATCTTTCCGGCTGCTGTATCTGGAAAAAACAGAGCCTTGTGCTGGGGAGGAGTCCCTACCAGTGGCAGCATGAGCCGGTACTGTTCGGCTGGAAAAAGGGCGGGAAGCACAACTGGTATTCGGACCGGAAGCAGACTACCATTTGGGAGTTTGACCGTCCGAAGCAGTCCAAAGATCATCCGACCATGAAGCCAGTGGGACTGGTGGCATATCCCATCCAAAATTCCTGCATGAGCAATTGTATTGTGCTGGACCCATTCGGTGGTTCCGGCTCCACGCTGATTGCCTGTGAGCAGACCAGCCGGATTTGTTATATGGCGGAACTGGATGAGAAATTCGTGGATGTGATTGTCCAGAGATATATGGAACAGAAAGGTTCCGCAGAGGATGTGTTTCTCATCCGGGGCGGAGAGAAAATAAGATATTCACAGTTAGAAAAGGAAGGTGCCGCCGATGAAGCAGTTGACCTTCCTTAAAATATGTGCGGAATGAGTCTGGAAGCTTATGTGGTGATCACGCGCATCACCGGAATCAAGAAATGAAATTTAAGAGGGGAAGGAGAATATAGACGGATGCTTTTCAAGGGAAAGGGTAGGCTCTGGGTTTATATGACAGAGAACTATGAGACATGTGGTATCATTTTCAGGCGGCAAGGACAGCACCGCCATGCTTCTTATGATGATCGAAAAGGGGATGCCAATTGACGAGATTATTTACTGTAATGTTATGGCGACGCCTTATCTGGGAGGGGATTTCCCGGAGATGTATGCATACATCAAAAAGATTGAAAAACACATCGGGAGGAAAATAACTTTTGTCCAAGCGGCGCTTTCCTTCGAGGAGCAGTTCTACACAGAATATAAAAGAGGAGAACGTGCAGGGCAGATTTATGGTTTTCCATTTACTACCGGGTTTTCCTGGTGTAATGACCGGCTTAAGCTGAAACCGCTCCGCCAGTATCAAAAAGGCGCAGGGGAACATATCACTTATCTTGGAATTGCGGCTGATGAACCGAAACGTCTGGCAAAAATGGATGAGTACACGAGGGCGCCGCTTGCAGAATGGGGGATTACCGAAGAAATGGCAAGGGCGTTTTTGGAAGAAAGGGGACTTCTGAATCCGCTGTACCGGAAATTCCGGCGCCTTGGCTGCTGGTTCTGCCCGAAACAATGTCTTGATTCCCTGCGGCGTATCCGGTGGGAATATCCTGATTTATGGAGAGTGATGCTGCAGTGGCAGGAGGATAGCAGAAGGGCTTTCCGGCCAGAAAGAAATATGTTTGAACTGGAAGAACGGTTCCGCAGAGAAGATGAAAAAAACGGCAGGAAAATGCCGGATTGCCTTGACTTTACACCCGTTCAGAGTGATTAATGTAGTACCAAAAAACAAGGCTCAAAAAGAACGGAGGAAAGCCATATGAAGATTAAGACGAACGCAGAGAACAGGAAAGATGTTGTGAAGGCAGCCGCAGAAATTCTGAACACGCCCTCAAAGTACCTCGGAGTCCCATCCTGTAACTTCCAGGTGGGAAACTGCATCATTGACCGGGCAGGAACTGTGGAGACGGAAGATGAAAAAACAGCGGAGATGCTTCTGGCAGGATTGGTGGAGCGGGGATTCGTGGACGCACCGGAAACGGACGAGGGTAAACTTCTCGTGGCGCTCCCGGCAGAGGGGCTGACGGCTTTGAACATGAAAAACCTTATTTTCCTCATTCACAGCAGGCAGTACCTTATCAACCAGTCGATAGGGGAAAAGACCTTCTGTATCCCGGACAGTCTGGTGGAGGAGTTGGAAGGAAATGAAAGCGAAACCATGGAGGAGGTTGAAGACTCTCTCCTTGCATATGCAGAGGATATGAGAGGGATTGGAATTTCAGAAGAAAAGATTACTTTCCGCTTTCCTTACACGGAGGATGCGGTGAAGGTAAAGGCTTGGTCGGATTTAGCCACTGCCATGATGAAGCAGGCCAGGGAGCAGAAGCGGATTGATCCGGAGGAGCGCATTGAGGAAAATGAAAAATACTACATGCGCATCTGGCTCCTTAGAATCGGCTTTGGCGGAAAGGATATGAAGGAGAGCCGTAATGCCCTGATGGAAAACCTGAAGGGGCATTCCGCTTTCCGCACACAGGCAGACATTGACCGGGCGAAGGTGCGGACAAAGCAGAGGGCGGAGGCGAAGAAATTGGCGGAACAGGAAGCCCAGGAGGGGGAAGGCGGCGGAGAAACTGCCGGAGCCGGGGAAACCGTGGCAGAGTTGGTTTTGGAGGAAACGGGCGGTAACGGGGAGAAGCCGGAACCGACAGAAGCCGCTTAGACACAGTGTTTTCCATCTTATTATATACCATAGAAGGAACCCGTAAAAACACACGATTGCCGGGCGGATTTTTCCGAAATCTTTGTGTACATTATGCGCCGAAATGACTGGATAATATGTGCTTTCAGAGTGATTAATAGACTACCAAAAGAAAACGAAGAAAGCACAGGAGGCGCAGGAATATATGAGAACACAGAGATTCGGGATTGAGATAGAGATGACAGGCATTACAAGGGAAGAGGCAGCAGCGGTGATTGCCGGACATTTCGGGACAGAGAGCTACTACATTGGGACCTACTACAAAACCTATGGGGCGAAGGACAGAAAAGGCCGGGAATGGAAAGCAACCTACGATTCCAGCATCACCGCACAGAAGAAAGTGCGGGGAAGAATCCAGGCGGCGGATGACACTTATAAATGCGAGATTGTCAGCCCCATTCTCACCTACGATGATATACCGGATTTGCAGGAAATTATCCGGCAGCTCCGGCACAGGAAAGCCCTAGTCAACGAGAAATGCGGAATCCATATCCATGTGGACGCTTCCCTTTTCACCCCTCAGACACTGCGGAATATCGTAAACATCATGGCAAGCAAGGAGGATATCCTCTACAAAGCCCTGCGGATTGACCCGGACAGGCTTTGGTACTGCAAGAAGGTGAACGAAGAGCTGATTACAACCATAAACCGGAAAAAGCCTAAGACGATGGAACAGCTTAAGGATATCTGGTATGCGCAGGAGCCTGGCAGCGAGAGGAACCAGCATTACAACAGGACACGTTACCATGGACTGAACCTTCATGCCACCTTCACCAAAGGAACCGTGGAATTCCGGCTTTTCAACAGCACCCTTCATGCCGGAGAGGTAAAAGCCTACATCCAGTTCTGCCTGGCGGTCACCCATCAGGCGCTGATGCAGAAAAAAGCCTCCTCCCGCAGGACGGAGACGGACAACGAAAAATATGCTTTCCGGTGCTGGATGCTTCGGCTGGGGCTGATCGGGGAAGAATTCAAAACCTGCCGCCTGCATTTCCTTAAAAACCTGGAAGGAAATTCTGCATGGAGGCATGGAGCATAGATTACATACCTTTTCCACACAGGGCGGCGCGGACCGCCCTTGGAGTGGTAGGAGGGAAACCTCACTATAAGTTGGAAAGGAAGATAAAAGATGGCAAAATACTACATTGCTTACGGCAGCAACATGGATGAGGAGCAGATGGCTTACAGATGCCCCACGGCGCAGCTTTTGGGCAGAATAGAACTGGAGGATTACTGCCTTCTGTTTAAAGGCTCCAAGAGAGGAGCATATGCTACCATCGAGCCGGAGGAAGGCAGCCGGGTGCCTGTCCTTGTCTGGACCATCGAAAAAGAAGATGAAAAGAGCCTTGACCGTTACGAGGGATACCCGGTGTTCTACTATAAAAAGGATTTGAAGATTGATCTGGCTGGGAAACGGGTAGCTGCCTTGGTTTACATTATGGATGAAAGCCGGGAGTATGGGAAACCAAGTGAGAGATATTATAGTGTGCTGGAGCGGGCATACAGGAAGTACGGTTTTCCTATGGAGATACTGACAGAAGCATATGAAATCAGCGGAGAAAATAGGAGAGGAGATTAGAAAATGGTACAGGAGAGATTATCCGGGAATGCCAGTGAGAAACGGAACTGCTGGTACAGAGGGCACGGCCCGGACAGCATGAGGGGAGAGCTGAAAAGGGGTCTTTCCCTGAACAGGAAAACACTGAATCGGAAAGTCCGGCATCAGGGGAAGGATGCCCTTCAACACGGGGATTATAAAAGGGTGTGCCGTACCTTGCGCATGGTAGATTTCACTTAGCAGGAAATCTTCGGAACACCATAAAACAGACGAATCCCTTCGCAATTCTTTGGTGGATTTATGATGCTGGATTGACTGGATAATGTATGCGTTCAGAGGTAACATGTGTACTACCGAAAGGAAAAAACCTTCGGAAAACAAAACCACAGGGAGGAAATGCACATGAGAACAAATTTTTATCTGGATGGTAAGAAAACCACACGCAAGGCTGTGAAAGAACTGGTAGGGGAAGAACGGCTGAAAGAAATGATTCAGGAAGCAAAGGAGACGTTTTTTGAAGACCCAAATATCCAAAACAGCTATTTCCTTGGAAGCAGGGGGATGCTAACGATTGAATTTGCATAGGGAATTCTGGAAAACGGACAGAGGAAAAGGACCGGAGGAAGCCGGCCTTTTTCTTCTGTCCGTTTTGAAAACTGCTGTAGAATGCACAAATTCTATGGTTGAAGATTGGTGGATTTATGGCTCCGGAATGACTGGATAATGTCCGCACTCAGAGGTAACATGTCACTACCAGCGGAAAACCTGCCATTGACAGCTTTTCCGCACACTATGACGAAAAGAAGAGGAGGATATTTTCAATGATGAACACACAGGAGTTTACCACGATGGAGCAGCTCAGCATGATGGATTCCGTAACAAACGGGGCGGTTTTGCAATACGGGCCGCTGGTGCTGGTGACGGACAACGCTTACAGGGATGTATTTACGGCACAGATTTACGAATTTGTGGAAACACCGGAGGAAGCTGGGGTTGAGATTGAAGAATGCCGCTTAAACTTCTGCGAAAAAGCAGAGCAGAAATTCCAGGATGGCGGCAGGGCGATGGAATGGTGCCTGAAACGGGCCAAGGAATATTACTTAAGCAAATGAGAAAACCGGGCAGGTAGGCGGTAACGATACGCAGATGGAAGCGAAATCTGAAAAGAAAAGCAAGAAAATATAACAGGTTACGGCTGGACTAGGGAAAAGGAGCTTCTTCGGAGGCTCTTTTTGATTTACCCTAAAAGGTGTGCATAGGCGGGAAGGAGGTGTGGTCGTTGGCGCAGAGTGGAAGAAAACCAAAGCCTACGGCAGTCAAGGTACTGGAGGGGAATCCGGGAAAGCGAAGCTTAAATACACAGGAGCCGAAGCCGGAAAGGAAAGCGCCCCGCTGCCCTTCCTGGCTGGAGGACGAGGCAAAGAAGGAATGGAAACGGATGGCGAAGCAACTGGAACAGCTCGGTATCCTGACGGAGATTGACATGGCCGCTTTTGCCGGGTATTGCCAGGCATATGCCCGGTGGAAGGATGCAGAAGAATTCATCACCAAGCACGGCACCATCGTTAAGACTCCGTCCGGTTACTGGCAGCAGGTTCCGCAGGTTTCCATTGCACAGACTTATTTAAAAATCATGAACCGTTTTTGTGAACAGTTTGGGCTTACCCCGTCTGCCAGAAGCCGGATTACATCAGACATAGGGGAAGATAAGGGAAATGACGCTATGGAACTGCTCCTGTTCAAAGGCGGTGGGCGCTGATGTTTGACAGGCAGAAGGCAGATCACGCCGTGGATTTTATTAACTGCCTGAAACACACGAAAGGGCGGTGGCGGGGTGTGCCGTTTGAGCTGCTCCAATGGCAGGACAGGATTATCCGGGATGTGTTCGGCACAGTGAAGGAAAACGGATACCGCCAGTATAACACCGCCTATGTGGAGATTCCGAAGAAAAACGGGAAATCAGAACTGGCCGCCGGAGTTGCCTTATACATGACGTGTGGCGATGGGGAGTGGGGCGCGGAGGTTTACGGCTGTGCGTCAGACCGCCAGCAGGCATCTATTGTGTTTGACGTGGCTGTGGATATGGTGGACCAGTGCCCGGCATTGAAAAAGCGGATCAAGCCAGTCATGTCCGTGAAGCGTCTGGTATATAAGCCAACCAATAGCTTTTATCAGGTGCTTTCTGCAGAAGCCTATACCAAGCACGGTTTAAACGTCCATGCGGTAATTTTTGATGAATTGCACGCACAGCCCAACCGGGAACTGTTTGACGTTATGACGAAAGGCTCCGGTGATGCCAGGACACAGCCGCTGTTTTTCCTGATAACAACAGCGGGGACAGACAGAAATTCGGTGTGTTTTGAGCAGCATCAGAAGGCAGAAGATATTATTCTTGGGAGGAAGATTGACCCGACTTTCTATCCGGTGATTTATGGTGCTTCCGATGATGCGGACTGGTCTTCGGAGAAAGTGTGGTATCAGGCGAATCCGTCTCTGGGGCATACCATTGACATTGAGAAGGTGTGGAATGCGTATCTCAGTGCCAAAGATAATCCGGCAGAGGAAAATATTTTCCGGCAGCTCCGGCTGAACCAGTGGGTGAAGCAGTCTACGCGCTGGATGCAGATGGAGAAGTGGGATAACTGTGCGTTTCCGGTAGATGAGCGGGAGCTGATTGGCAGGGAGTGTTATGGAGGACTGGATTTGTCCAGCTCCATTGACATCACGGCTTTTGTGCTGGTTTTTCCTCCGAGGGATGATGCAGAGAAATATATTATTCTGCCGTATTTCTGGATACCGGAGGAAAATATGAATCTCCGGGTTCGGCGGGACCATGTGCCGTATGATATATGGGAGAAGCAGGGGTGCCTGATGACCACAGAGGGGAATGTGATACACTATGGTTTTATTGAGAATTTTGTTGATGAGCTGGGGAAGAAGTTCCATATCCGGGAGATCGCCTTTGACCGCTGGGGCGCGGTACAGATGGTGCAGAACCTGGAGGGGCTTGGGTTTACCGTGGTTCCCTTCGGACAGGGCTTCAAGGATATGTCACCGCCGAGTAAGCGGTTGATGGAACTGGTACTGGAAAAGAAGATAGCGCATGGAGGGCATCCGGTTCTGCGGTGGATGATGGATAATATTTTTGTGCGGACGGACCCGGCAGGGAATATCAAGCCGGATAAGGAGAAGTCCACGGAGAAGATTGACGGGGCTGTGGCTACGGTGATGGCGCTTGACCGGGCGATACGGAATGAGGGGAACGCTAGGGGAAGCGTGTACGATGACAGGGGGATTTTGAGCTTTTAAAGCAGGAGGATTTTTGGTATACTGTGTGAAACGGATTGGGTGAGGTGCAGGCGTTGAACAGTAAAGTATATGAGTATGAATCCTTAATCTATGAAGAGGGGGAGACAGGCGGTGCTTATGTCATTTTTCCCTATGATATCAGAAAAGAGTTTGGGCGGGGACGGGTGAAGGTACATGCCACGTTTGACGGGGAGCCGTATGATGGCAGTGTTGTAAATATGGGCGTAAAGAACGCTGACAGGAGCGTATGTTATATCATAGGCGTGCGTAAAGATATCCGTTCTAGGATAGGGAAACAGCCGGGGGACAGGGTATTGGTTACGGTCAGGGAACGGGAATGAAGCAGGAGGGGTGGAAGATGTGGACATGTCCGAAGTGCGGGCGTACTTTTCAAAGGCAGGAACAGAGCCATTACTGCGGAAAAGCGCCGGAAACGATTGAGGGATACATTGAGGAACAGCCGGAAGAAGTACGGCAGTATCTGAAAGAAGTGAGGGATGCGTTGCGTGCGGCGCTACCGGAGGTGGAGGAACGGATATCGTGGAGTATGCCGACTTATTGGAAAAAGCATAATATTATCCAGTTCGCCGGATTTAAAAACCATGTGGGCCTGTATCCGGGGCCGGAGGCTGTCCAGGAGTTTTCTGAACGTCTGAAAGAATACAAGACCAGCAAGGGAAGTATACAGCTTCCGTACAGCAGGGCGGTTCCTGTGGAATTGATTTCCGATATTGCCAGATGGTGTTATGTGACGGGGAATCATCCGTAAGATTTGTAGAGTAATGAAGGTGCAGAAAATAGATTAGAATATATTATATTTTTGGCGGAAAGCCGGAAGCGGTGTCAGAAATATGGATTAGAGGGGTATCTTATGGGAAATGAGAAAGTATATCAGATGGATTATTCAAAAGTTTATCATTTACTTGTCAGCAAAGCGGAGAAAAAGGGGCGGACAGGGCAGGAGGTTGATGAGGTAATCCGGTGGCTTACCGGGTACAACCAGCCGGAATTGGAAGAAATGCTGGAAAGGCCGGTCACTTACGGAGACTTTTTTCTGAATGCCCCGGAATTGAATGAAAACAGAAAGCTGATTAAAGGTGTGGTCTGCGGTATCAGGGTGGAAGATATCGAAGAGCCCCTGATGCAGGAGATACGTTATCTGGATAAATTGGTTGATGAGCTTGCCAGAGGGAAAGCCATGGATAAAATACTGCGTAAATAAAAGAAACTACACATAAGACTACGATCGGGCATCTCTTCGGAGGTGCTTTTCTTTTACTTGTTTTTAGGAGGTGTGTATGAAATTACCATCTATTTTAGGCATCCGGGGCGCGAGGGATAAGCCAAAGGACAGCTACGGAGGTTCGGCGTATTCCTTTCTCTTTGGGAGGAGTACCAGCGGAAAAAGTGTGAATGAGCGAACAGCCATGCAGACCACAGCGGTGTATTCCTGCGTGCGGATTCTGGCAGAAACGGTGGCATCCCTGCCGGTCCATTTGTACCGTTATACGGAGACGGGAAAGGAGCGGGTGTATGACCATCCTCTGTACCGTCTGCTCCATGATGAACCGAACCCGGAGATGACTTCCTTCGTATTCCGGGAGACACTTATGAGCCATCTATTGATTTGGGGGAATGCCTATGCACAGATTATCCGGGACGGGAACGGTAGGGTGCTTTCGCTGTATCCGCTCCTGCCAGATAAGATGGAGGCTGACCGGGATGAGAACGGGAAACTGTATTATGTTTATACCCGGAACAGTGACGAGAACCCGAATTTTGCGGAGTATGGAAGGGTGTATCTGCGTCAGGAGGATGTGTTTCATATTCCGGGGCTTGGGTTTGACGGGTTGGTGGGGTATTCCCCCATTGCCATGGCGAAAAATGCGGTGGGGATGACGCTGGCCTGTGAGGAATATGGTGCTTCCTTCTTTGAGAATGGGGCAAATCCCGGCGGTGTTTTGGAACATCCGGGAGTTTTAAAGGACCCGGCGAAGGTGCGGGAGAGCTGGCATTCGGTATATGGCGGCAGCAGGAATGCAGGAAAAGTAGCTGTGCTGGAAGAGGGGATGAAGTACCAGCAGATAGGCATCCCGCCAGAGGCGGCGCAGTTTCTGGAGACACGGAAGTTTCAGATTAACGAGATTGCCAGGCTGTACCGGATTCCTCCTCATATGGTAGGAGATTTAGAAAAATCCAGCTTTTCCAACATTGAGCAGCAGTCTTTGGAGTTTGTGAAGTATACGCTGGACCCCTGGGTAATCCGGTGGGAACAGTCTTTGCAGAGGGCTTTGCTTTTGCCCCAGGAAAAGAATGAGTATTTCATCAAGCTAAATGTGGACGGTCTGCTCCGTGGGGATTACCAGAGCCGGATGACTGGGTACTCCATCGGGCGGCAGAACGGATGGCTGTCAACAAATGATATCCGAGAGATGGAGGACATGAATCTGATTCCGGCAGAGGAAGGCGGGGATCTGTACTTGATTAACGGGAACATGACCAAGCTGAAAGATGCTGGGATTTTTGCCGGGAAAGACAGTGGAGAAATGGATGCCGGATAAAAACAGGATGAAGAATGGGTATAGGATAGATAAGGACGGATTTTAACAGGAAACAGAATAAAGGGAAAATGTAGGAGCCAACAGGTGAAGCAAAAATCATCTGCTGGCTTTTTCTATGCTTGGGAATGGAAAGAGAGGTTTGGTATGAAGCGGAAGTTTTGGAACTGGATTCGGAATGAGACGGATGGAGAGCGGACACTGGTGCTGAACGGCGAGATTTCAGATGAGACGTGGTTTGGAGATGAGGTGACTCCGAAACTGTTTGAAAAGGAACTGAATGCCGGAGCAGGGAATGTCACGGTCTGGATTAATTCTCCGGGAGGGGACCTATTTGCGGCGGCACAGATTTACAACATGCTGATGGAGTACAAGGGGGATGTGACAGTGAAGGTGGATGCGCTGGCGGCTTCGGCCGCCTCCGTCATTGCCATGGCCGGGACTTCGGTGCTGATGTCACCGGTGGGCATGATGATGATCCACAATCCTATGACAATCGCCATCGGAGATTCCAAGGAGATGCAGAAGGCGGGGGAGATGCTGGACGAGGTGAAGGAGAGCATCATGAACGCCTATGAGATTAAAACTGGATTGAGCCGTGCGAGGATTTCCCACCTGATGGATGCAGAGAGCTGGTTCAATGCGAAGAAGGCGGTGGAACTTGGCTTTGCGGACGGGATTCTGGGCGTCGGTGCGGAAAAGACAGAAGATATGGGGGATGGAACAGGGGCGGAGGGCGTGATGTTCTCCCGGACAGCAGTGACAAATTCATTGCTGTCTAAGCTGATTCCCAAGCCGGAAGAGAAAAGGACGCCAGTGGAGCAGTTGGAAGAAAGGCTGAACCTTTTAACACATTAAATTAATGGAGGGATTTGATTATGAGCAAGATTCTGGAATTAAGGGAAAAGAGAGCAAAGGCATGGGAGGCGGCAAAGGCGTTTCTGGATACAAAGCGAGGGAGTGATGAGCTGCTGTCTGCGGAGGATACGGAGACGTATGAGAAGATGGAGAAGGACGTGGTGGATTTGGGAAAGGAGATTGAGCGGCTGGAGCGTCAGGCTGCCATTGATGCGGAACTGAATAAGCCTACTTCTACTCCGATCACTAATCAGCCCAATGGTGACCCGGACGGGGAGGAGAAAAAAGGCAGGGCATCGGACCTGTACAAAAAGACTTTCTGGAATGCCATGAGGCGGAAGAACTTCTTTGACGTGAACAATGCACTGCAGATGGGTACAGATTCCGAGGGCGGCTATCTGGTGCCGGATGAGTTTGAGCGGACACTGGTGGATGCGCTGGAGGAGGAGAACTTCTTCCGCAGCATTGCCACGGTCATCAATACGTCCAGCGGTGACCGGAAAATTCCAGTGGTGGCGAGCAAAGGAGAGGCATCATGGATTGACGAGGAAGGGGCGTTCCCGGAATCGGATGACGCTTTTGGGCAGGTGGCAATCAGCGCCTATAAGGTGGCGACCATGCTGAAAGTGTCAGATGAACTTCTGAATGACAGTGCGTTTAATCTGGAGGCGTATATTTCTAAGGAGTTCGGGAGACGGATCGGCTCCAAGGAAGAGGAAGCATTCTTTATCGGAGATGGTACAGGGAAGCCTACGGGTATCTTTAATGTCACGGGCGGCGCTTCGGACGGGGTGACCACCACAACGGCGAATATCACCTTTGATGACGTGATGGATCTGTTCTATTCCCTGAAATCCCCGTACCGGAAGAAAGCGCATTGGGTGCTGAATGATACTACGGTGAAAACACTGCGGAAACTGAAAGACAACAATGGGAATTATATCTGGCAGCCCTCCGTTCAGGCTGGTCAGCCGGATATGATCTTAAACCGTCCGTACCATACTTCCGCCTATGCACCGGAGCTGGCGGCAGGGGCAAAAGTGATGGCTTTTGGAGATTTCTCTTATTACTGGATTGCGGACCGGCAGGGCAGGAGCTTTAAGCGTCTGAATGAGCTGTTTGCGGCGAACGGGCAGGTGGGATTCCTGGCAAGCCAGAGGGTGGACGGGAAGCTGATCCTGGCAGAGGCGGTGAAGACACTGACTATGAAGGCAGGCTCCGGAGCGTAAAGACAGTCTGGAATCTTTGGTGATGAAGCTGTTTTCTTAATGTCTGTACACGGGAAGGGAGGAGGAAGCCGGATGGTTGTGACTTTAGAAGAAATCAAGCAGTATGTGCGGATTGACAGCGCAGACGAAGATGAACTTCTCCTTGCCCTTTCCGGGACGGCGGAGAGTATTTGCAAAGATATCCTGCGGTGCAGTTTTGAACCTGGCGCGGAGGTGCCGGACCCGGTTAGGACAGCGGTGCTGTATGGTATTTCTTATCTGTATGAGAACCGGGAGCAGGCAAATTTTAAGGATTTGGCGCTGACATTGAAATGCCTGCTGTTCGGGCAGAGGGATGAGGTGTTCTGATGCGGATTGGGCAGTGGAGGCAGAGGATTGTCATCCAGAAGAACCGGATGCGAAAGGATAAGGACGGGAACCAGCGGAATGAGTGGGAGGATTATTTCACCTGCTGGGCCTATGCCAATAACCTTTCGGGGAAGGAATACTGGGAGGCGGCGCAGGTGAACCGGGAGGAATCCCTGTTTTTTCTGGTGCGGTACTGTAAGGAACTGAAAGACCTGGACAGCACGAAGTACCGGATTCTGTTCCGGGGCGATATTTATAACATCACGCTGGTGGATTTTATGCAGTTCCAAAATAAGGTTATCAAGCTGCGGGCGGAGAGGGTGAAGAGGTGAGGATATGACGGACCGAAGGGTGAGCGTGGACGGGATGGCGGAGGCCATTGCTCAGTCCATGGAGGAATATGCGGATTTGTCCAATGAGGTGATGAAGCGGAGCGTGACAGAGGTGAGCCGGTCCGTGAAAAAGGACATTCAGGCCAATGCTCCGGTGAGGACTGGGAAATATAAGAAGAGCTGGGCGGCAAAGAAAGTGCAGGAGGATGCCAATTCCCTGACTATGGTGATTCACAGCCGTGACCGTTACCAGATTGCCCATCTCCTGGAACATGGGCATGCGAAACGGGGCGGAGGACGGGTACAGGCCGTTCCCCATATCGCTCCGGCAGAACAGCGGGGAGTGGAAGAATTGAAGGAAAAGATAGAACGGGGGTTATCGCATTGACACATGTGCAGGTACTGGAGATGGTTGAGGAAATGAAACTGCCTTCTGCCTATGGACACTTTGCGGAAGGGCAGTCCCCGGAGCCGCCGTTCCTGGTGTTTCTATACCCGGAATCCCGGAATTTTGCGGCAGATGGGATTGCTTATTTTAAAAAGCGGAAGCTGCATATTGAACTGTACACGGATTATAAGTCTGTGGAACTGGAGGAGCGGATAGAAACCGTGCTGGAAAGCCATGGCTTCTTTTATGCCAGGAGTGAAGTATGGATTGAGTTGGAACGGCTGTATGAGGTTCTATATGAAATGGAGGTTTGAGGAATGGGAAATAAAGTGAAGTTTAATATCTGCAATGTCCACTATGCCCCGTTGACGGCAGGGGAGGACGGGACGGACACATTCGCAGTCCCGGTGGCGATGCCGGGCGCGGTGTCTTTAAGCCTGGACCCCAACGGGGAACCTGAGTCCTTTTATGCGGACGGGGTGGAATATTACGTCATCAACAACAATATGGGGTATGACGGGGATCTGGAGCTGGCGATGATTCCGGAGACGTTCCGGACAGATATCCTGAAAGAAGAGGCGGACACCAATAAGGTGCTGGTGGAGAACTGCAATGCGGAGACGGGAAGCTTTGCCCTGCTGTTTGAATTTGACGGGGATGTGAAGAAAATCCGGCATGTGCTGTATAACTGTTCTGCTTCCCGCCCGAAGATTGAATCTAAGACCAATGAGGAATCCAGGGAGGTGCAGACGGAGACGCTGACGGTGAAGGCAAGACCGCTGCCATCCGGCTATGTGAAGGCGAAGACAGGGGATGCAACTACGGCAAAAGTGTATGATGACTGGTATAAAGCGGTGTATCTGCCTGCGGTGGAGCCGGAGACACCAGCCCCGGCCAGCTTTGCAATGAACCAGGAGACGGGCAAGGCTGCAGAAGTGAAATCCATGGCAAAGGCGGTGGCGGATAAATGAGCATAACCAGGAAGGTTGAGATTGACGGGCAGGAGGTGCTGTTTAAGGCTTCGGCGGCCATACCGAGGATTTACCGCTTGAAGTTCCAGAGGGATATTTACAGGGATCTGCGGGCTTTGGAGCAGTGCGTGGGAGGCTCTGAGGAAGGGGAGTCCGGTCTGGATTTGTTTTCTTTGGAGATGTTTGAGAACATCGCTTTTGTGATGGCAAAGCATGCAGATGGTTCAATCCCGGACACGCCGGAGGAATGGCTGGATGGGTTCAATACGTTCTCCATATATCAGGTACTGCCAAAGTTGATTGAACTTTGGGGACTGAATGTGCAGACGGATGTGGAGGCTAAAAAAAACTCCGCCCGACTGAGCGGGAGATGACAACGCCACTGTTCCTGCTGCGGTGCGTGCAGCTTGGGATTTCTATACAGGAGCTGGAACTGCTTTCTATCGGGATGATTAATGATATGTACGCCGAGAGCAGGAATGATGAGTGTAAGTATGCGCAGATGGCTACGCAGGAGGATATGGACTTATTTTAACGTTAAAATAAGTCCATTTATCACAACTAAAACCAAATCCACACCTTTCTTGGAAATACAGATAATAGAATACTTCTACGCTAAAAAGGTGTGGATATTGTTTTGCAAAAGTATCTTGGAAACAGATTATAATTTATGCCCTTATCCGGCACATTCTGAATTTTCCAATAGATAAGTGGTTTTAAGTCTAATTTTTCAAAATGTGTCGAAAGAAAAGATTTTATAGAATCTGTTTCCACATAAATGCTCTATGACCAAATCCACACCTTTTATCTGATAAATGTGCTATTTACAGGGATTACAGCAAAAGGTGTGGATAAAAATTTGGTTGCGATAAATGGACAGGTTTTGATTCCGTTGATTGGCCGGCTGTTTCCTGCTATACTGGTAAGTAGGGGCGGCTGGCTTGGTCAGCAATAAAAAATGAAAGGTGGTAGAATATTGGATGAATTTGCTTTATTAGGTGGATTGCATGAAATTATTGACCGCAATATTGAATTTAAGATAAAGAAATGGTTAGATAACCATAATGTTAATTATTTTTTGCTATATCCGTTAGCAATGGTAGAATTAGGGGCGATGAGTGAACCGCCAGAAAGAACAAGTAATTTATTTAAACGTTGTATAACGTCATACATTTATTCAAAGGCAATTTTAAATAACAAAGAATTGCATCTAAAAAAACTAAATATTCCCTGTCTCTTATACACATCTGACGCTGCCGACGAGCGATCTAGTGTAGATCTCGGTGGTCGCCGTATCATTAAAA
>OKVW01000100.1_pt1 | contig 59336 bp, 48 predicted proteins | sample 1606991 | NCBI WGS metagenome assembly OKVW01 (sample SAMN03281021, study PRJEB24777) | human gut metagenome | isolation source: fecal sample PR177 from 1 month old male Malay infant, vaginal delivered... | reverse complement strand
GACGACGTCCTCCTCGTTCCCGCTCACTCCACCGTTCTGCCGAATACTGCCGACCTCAGCACGCAGTTGACGAAAACGATTCGTCTGAACATTCCTATGCTCTCCGCGGCAATGGACACCGTGACTGAAGCGCGCCTCGCTATTGCGCTGGCACAGGAAGGCGGCATCGGTTTTATCCACAAAAACATGTCTATTGAGCGTCAGGCGGAAGAAGTTCGCCGTGTGAAGAAACATGAATCTGGCGTGGTAACCGACCCGCAAACCGTACTGCCAACCACGACTCTGCGTGAAGTGAAAGAACTGACCGAGCGTAACGGTTTTGCAGGTTACCCGGTTGTGACCGAAGGTAACGAACTGGTTGGGATCATCACGGGCCGTGACGTCCGGTTTGTGACCGATCTGAGCCAGCCGGTTAGCGTTTACATGACGCCAAAAGAGCGTCTGGTGACCGTTCGTGAAGGCGAAGCGCGTGATGTGGTGCTGGCAAAAATGCACGAGAAACGCGTTGAGAAAGCGCTGGTTGTGGATGACAGCTTCCATCTGCTTGGCATGATTACCGTTAAAGACTTCCAGAAAGCAGAGCGTAAACCAAATTCCTGTAAAGATGAGCATGGTCGTCTGCGCGTCGGCGCTGCGGTTGGCGCAGGCGCTGGCAACGAGGAACGCGTTGATGCACTGGTGGCTGCGGGTGTTGACGTATTGCTGATCGACTCCTCTCACGGCCACTCTGAAGGCGTTCTGCAACGTATTCGTGAAACTCGCGCGAAATACCCGGACCTGCAAATCATTGGCGGCAACGTGGCGACTGGCGCGGGTGCTCGTGCCCTGGCGGACGCTGGCGTGAGCGCCGTAAAAGTGGGAATTGGCCCGGGCTCCATCTGTACAACCCGTATCGTGACTGGCGTAGGGGTTCCGCAGATCACCGCGGTGTCTGACGCTGTAGAAGCGCTGGAAGGCATGGGGATTCCGGTTATTGCCGATGGTGGTATCCGCTTCTCTGGCGACATCGCCAAAGCGATCGCAGCTGGCGCAAGCGCGGTGATGGTGGGTTCCATGCTGGCAGGGACCGAAGAATCGCCAGGTGAAATCGAACTTTACCAGGGGCGCTCTTACAAATCTTACCGCGGTATGGGCTCTCTTGGCGCAATGTCCAAAGGTTCTTCTGACCGTTACTTCCAGAGCGATAACGCCGCTGACAAACTGGTGCCGGAAGGCATTGAAGGCCGCGTTGCCTATAAAGGCCGCCTGAAAGAAATTATTCACCAGCAGATGGGCGGCCTGCGCTCCTGTATGGGCCTGACCGGCTGTGGTACTATCGACGAATTGCGTACTAAAGCCGAATTCGTACGTATCAGCGGTGCGGGTATTCAGGAAAGCCACGTTCACGACGTGACCATCACCAAGGAATCCCCGAACTACCGTCTGGGCTCCTGATCAGTTTCCGCGCCCGGTTTCACACCGGGCGCTTTTTTGGTTTCACTTGCCTCGGAATTAGCGTCAATGACAGACAATATTCACAAGCATCGCATTCTCATCCTGGATTTCGGATCGCAGTATACTCAACTGGTTGCACGTCGCGTGCGTGAACTTGGCGTGTATTGTGAACTGTGGGCGTGGGATGTGACTGAAGCACAGATTCGCGAGTTTAATCCTAGCGGTATCATTCTTTCCGGCGGTCCGGAAAGCACGACAGAAGAGAACAGTCCACGTGCCCCGCAATATGTCTTTGAAGCCGGCGTTCCGGTATTCGGCGTTTGCTATGGTATGCAGACGATGGCCATGCAGCTTGGCGGTCATGTTGAAGGTTCAAGCGAACGCGAGTTCGGCTATGCGCAGGTTGAGGTTCTGACCGACAGCGCGCTGGTTCGTGGCATTGAAGATTCCCTGACGACAGACGGCAAACCGCTGCTGGACGTATGGATGAGTCACGGCGACAAAGTTACCGCCATCCCGTCTGACTTCGTGACCGTTGCCAGCACCGAAAGCTGCCCGTTTGCCATTATGGCGAATGAAGAAAAACGCTTCTACGGCGTACAGTTCCATCCGGAAGTGACCCACACCCGTCAGGGGATGCGCATGCTGGAGCGTTTTGTCCGCGACATCTGCCAGTGTGAGGCGCTGTGGACGCCAGCCAAAATCATCGACGATGCCGTTGAGCGTATCCGCCAGCAGGTGGGTGATGACAAGGTGATCCTCGGTCTGTCCGGTGGTGTGGACTCTTCCGTTACCGCTATGCTGCTGCATCGCGCGATCGGGAAAAACCTGACCTGTGTTTTTGTCGATAACGGCTTACTGCGCCTGAACGAAGCCCAACAGGTTATGGACATGTTCGGTGACCATTTTGGCCTGAACATTGTCCATGTTCCGGCAGAAGATCGTTTCCTGACCGCGCTGAAAGGCGAGAACGATCCGGAAGCGAAACGTAAAATCATCGGCCGCGTCTTTGTGGAAGTGTTCGACGAAGAAGCGCTTAAGCTGGAAGATGTTAAATGGCTGGCGCAGGGGACAATTTATCCAGACGTGATTGAATCTGCCGCGTCTGCCACCGGTAAAGCGCACGTCATCAAATCTCACCACAACGTAGGCGGCCTGCCGAAAGAGATGAAGATGGGGCTGGTTGAGCCGCTTAAAGAGCTGTTCAAAGACGAAGTGCGTAAGATTGGTCTGGAGCTGGGTCTGCCTTACGACATGCTGTACCGTCACCCGTTCCCGGGACCGGGTCTGGGTGTCCGCGTGCTGGGCGAAGTGAAGAAAGAGTATTGCGACCTGCTGCGTCGCGCGGATGCTATCTTCATTGAAGAACTGCACAAAGCCGATCTGTACAACAAAGTCAGCCAGGCATTCACGGTGTTCCTGCCGGTGCGTTCTGTTGGCGTGATGGGCGATGGCCGTAAGTATGACTGGGTGGTTTCCTTGCGTGCTGTCGAAACGATCGACTTCATGACCGCGCACTGGGCGCACCTGCCGTATGATTTCCTGGGCCGTGTATCTAACCGCATCATCAACGAAGTGAACGGGATTTCCCGTGTGGTATATGACATCAGCGGCAAGCCACCAGCAACGATTGAGTGGGAATAAGCCGATAACCCTTCCTGGGTTTTCATGAACAGGTAAAACTGCAATCAACCCTCTGTTTTTACAGGGGGTTTTTATTTATGTGCATTCATGAATTTTCTATGTGGCGCACAGTTCCTGACGGTAAATTTGACGTAATCGTAGAAAAAATAGACAGTCCTCTTTAGTCAATACGTACAGTAATTAGTCAATTCTGACGGTATTTCCGGAGTGCGTATGCTTACCGATATCCAGCTTAGAAGACTTAAACCGCAGGAAAAAATCTACAAAGTTACCGATCGTGATGGGCTCTATGTGGCCGTATCGCCCACCGGAATTCGCTCATTTCGTTATGATTATATCTTTTTGTCGCAGAAATGATGGCGCCAGAAGGTAAATACAACGATAAGCCTGATAAAACGGCGGCTGGCGCAGCGGTGTGCGTCGGCGTCATTTTTTTTTGCTTCGCTTCCAAAGTGACGCGCCGCCGTTTCAGGCAACCTGTTTACTGGCGCAGAGATACGCCCCGTCTAAAGACGCGGTAGCAACCTGACATAGCAGCCAGGCACAGTCCCTAAGGTCATGGCTGTCTCGGGTGCAGTCCCAGGACTGCGGCAGTTACCGTAAAAATAACATTGTGGATACGATGGTCAAGCTATGTTTCATTCGTAATTAAATGATAATAAAGGATTTAACCATCATGTAGTGGTGTGTTGTTTTATGATGACTTGCGGGCACAATGTTGTTTTTTCAGGGGACCTGAAAATATTTGTACGCGCCAGTGCCTTCTTTTGTATATCCCATTGACATATCCCATAATTGCCTTATGCTGACAATATGTACAAAACTTCACCACTGGAGGCGAGAATGGAAAAGACAACCGTATTCAAAAGTAACCGTAGTCAGGCGGTGCGTCTGCCAAAAGCGGTGGCTTTACCGGAGGATGTCAAACACGTGGATATCGTTGCGGTGGGGCGAACGCGCATTATTACTCCCGCAGGAGAAAGCTGGGACAGCTGGTTTGATGGTGAGAGCGTGACGTCTGACTTTATGGTTGCCCGTGAGCAGCCCGGTGACCAGGACAGGGAAGGGTTCTGATGCTCAAACACATGCTGGATACCAATATTTGTATTTATACGATCAAAAATAAACCTCAGGCCGTCCGGGAGGCGTTTAACCAGCATTACGGGCGGATGTGTATCAGTTCTGTCACGCTGATGGAACTGATTTACGGCGCGGAAAAGTCAGCTAGCCCGGAGAAAAACCTGCGCGTGGTCGAAGGATTTATCGCCCGGCTGGAGGTGCTGAATTATGGTATCGATGCGGCGGTACAGACGGGGCAAATCCGTGCAGAACTGGCAAGAGCAGGTACGCCCGTTGGCCCGTATGACAGCATGATTGCGGCCCATGCCCGCGCACTGGGTTTAATTCTGGTGACGAACAATACCCGTGAGTTCGAACGTATTAATGGCTTACGCCTGGAAGACTGGAGTATCAGCTAAATAGCCGGCTGGAAAATATGTTGTCTATATTCCAGCCGGTTATTTCAGAACCTGGCTTTCCGGCGTGTGGCCATAATGTTCTGATATGTGAGTAATCTGTACATTTATTCGACTTCAGCAGGTTCCTCTGCATTCATAGGTTCATCATTATGGCTATGGGGTGGAATAATTTTGTAACCAGCGCGCTTTGCCAGCCAGAAAAAAGTGTCCAGAGAGGCTGTAAATTCATTCTCCTGGATCTGGCGAACATTGATAACAACTCCGTTTTCAATCGTCAGAGCGACATTGATAGCTTCATGCTTAGTTTCCATTGTGATAACCCTCATTTTATGAATTTCAGTTAATTAGTTCCCTTGAAATTGACTGTGGGTTTTACAAACCCGGTGCTCACTATCTGTGAATCCTGTTTTTAAACTGCGAAAAAGTTCAAAAAATAACCAGCATAGTTTGTGGTTTTATGGGGCAGGATGAGTCATGTCATGTACTGGGGGAAGCGTGGCGATTCACTGCGCTGAAATTTCTTTTTTTCATTGAGGCACCTGTATTGTTCTGAGATGAGCATATCACCTCTGTTCAGGTGGCCAAATCCAGTAAACCATTTCAAGTGGGAATGATTGCCCATTACAATGACGTATGATGGCAAAACCCTCAGCATTACAGTAATGCTGGTCAGTTAAGCTTTGCAGGTTGTTCCGTTCACCTGATGACCTGTTGCTTCTGTTACTTCACATTCTGTGAACGGGATAAGGGGGCCACCACGGCCCCTTATCGATCCCCGTGGTTCCGCAGAGAAATCGGTGCTTCGCACTATGCTCATCTCCCGACCATCTGCCTGCAGTCGGCTCTGGTCGACATCCTGTCTTATGTCGCCTCTGGCCGGGGCGGCGAACGCCCTTTACACGTTCACCGCAGTGAAACTGACAGGAAGCAGAGGAAGTGTAGTGAACGGAACCATTCCACAGTTTTTCAGCGGGGGCTTTTAAAGCAAAATAATGAATACATGCTCATTATTTTGCTTAACTGTACGGCATTACTGTATTACAGGAGTTTTTTTGTATCTGTGCATATGGGGTAACCTGAAGGGGGTTTCTGTCAGAAAAAACTAACGTTGAGCAGGCGTTTCGACTGAGAGGCTGGACTGTTGCGCGTCTTTTTTATCCTGATGATGATACCAGGCACCGATAGAAGAGTAGACGAAGCGTCCAAAGAAGAGGATAAAGCTGATAAGCAATACGATACGGGTCATGCGACTGTTAAATCGATGTCGTTTTCGCATACTGGTTGCCTGACTCACAAAAGGTTCCTTAAAGGATGCCCACACGGGCGATATGTACATTAAGGCATACTGGGCTAAGATGGTCAATTCTTGATTATGTAAAATTGCGTCAGTTGATTCATATTTCTGCGTTATGAAAGTTGGCTTAATTATTTACGTCAATTATATGTAAATGATAACACAGTGAAATAAAGGTAATGAATCATTAATGTGGGTAAAATTACTTGATATATATCAAGCTTTACTTTCCATTGATAACTAAAATCGGTGCGATATGTATGGTGAGTTTTTCATCTTAATTTTTAAGTCAGGATGGATGCCTGTCTGATATAACCCCTTATGGAATTTGGGGTTTTGCTGAGCATCTATGCGACTGAATAAAAACTATATTGCAATCAGAGATAAGTGGTGGGGACTGCCTCTGGTTTTACCTTCCATATTGTTACCGCTTGTAAGCCAGACGAATACCTATGCGCATGTGGCCACCGGCGATGTCATTCTCCTCTACTTACCCTTATCTTTAATGATGAGCCTGATGCTCTTTTTCGGTTGGGCGGCACTGCCAGGAATTATACTGGCAATTTTTATTCGCAAATATCCACAAGTTGGTCTCGTGGAAACGTTGCCGATTATTGCTCATATTCTCATTGCGATTGTGTTGAGTTGGGGGGGCTATCGTGTCTTTGTGCCCCGGCGCAACAATGTCTCGCATGGCATATCGCATCTTGTCTTTCAGCGAGTGTTCTGGCAGGTTTTTTGTCCCGCCACGTTGTTGCTGGTACTTTTTCAGTTCGCCGCTTTTGTAGGGCTATATGAAAGTAAGTTGAGCCTGATGGGGGCAACGCCTTTTAACATCAACGCATTAATCAATTACCAGGGAATTCTTGTGGGTAATTTGGTCGGCGTACCGCTTTTCTATTTTCTTATTAGGATTGTTCGTAATCCTATGCATTTACGCGGATATTATTCGCGGATGAAGTTAGAGTTTGACAGCAAAGTATCAAAAAAAGAAATCGCCATTTGGTTTCTCATTTTGTCAGCTTTAATGATCATGCTGTGCATGCCATTGAATGAAAACAGCTCCATATTCAGCACTAACTACACCATGTCATTATTACTGCCGGTGATGTTATGGGGGGCAATGCGTTATGGTTATCGCTTTATTTCGCTGTTGTGGGCACCCATAATCATTATTGCGATTCATAATTACAGAAGCTATACGCCATATTATTCGGGGTATGATATTCAACTGGCTATTACCTCATCCAGTTATCTTGTTTTTTCTTTTATTGTGAATTACATGGCGGTGCTGGCTACCCGTCAGCGAATGGTGAGTAGCCGCGTCCGACGCCAGGCATTTATTGATCCGGTCGTACATCTTCCCAACCTTCGGGCATTGAACCGTGCGTTGAGAAATACTCCCTGGTCGGCCCTCTGTTTTTTGCGTGTTCCTGAACTTGAATTTCTGGTTAAGAATTACGGGATTATGTTGCGTATCCAGTACAAACAACAAATTTCACACTGGATAGCCGAAAAGCTAGGGCCTGATGAACTCGTTTATCAAATGTCCGGCCCCGATCTGTTACTGCGCTTAAACACAGAGTCCCATCAGCAGCGTATTGAAGCGCTGGACGAACATATTAAGCAGTTTCGCTTTGTCTGGGATGGAATGACCTTCCAGCCACAGGTTGGCGTGAGCTATTGTTACGTGCGCTCTCCCGTCAACCATATTTATTTATTGCTGGGCGAGTTAAGTACTATCGCAGAGCTGTCTATTATGACCAACACGCCGGAGAATTTGGCGCGTCGGGGCGCGGTGAATTTACAGCGTAACCTGAAAGACAAAGTTTTGATGATGAATCGATTGCAGTATGCGCTGGAGAACGATCGTTTTTGTCTGATGGCGCAGCCAATTGAAGGTCTGCGTGGCGATGTCTACCATGAGATTTTACTGCGTCTGGAAGATAACGACGGCACAATGATCAACCCTGAGGTCTTCTTGCCAGTGGCGCATGAATTTGGCCTGTCGTCGAAAATTGATCTCTGGGTCATTGAAAATACCTTGCGTTTTATGGCGGAAAATCGCGAGATAATACCGGCTCGTCGCTTTGCGCTTAACCTTTCAGCCCCATCTATTTGTCGGGCAAAATTCTCGCAGGAAGTCAGTAAGCTTCTGAGCAAATATCAGATTGAAGCATGGCAATTGATCTTTGAAGTGACCGAGAGTCAGGCGCTTTTGAATACCGGGCAGGCGGAGTTAACCCTCAAAAATCTGCAACTGCTGGGGTGTCACATTGCCATTGATGACTTTGGCACCGGTTATGCCAGCTATGCCAGACTGAAAAATGTTAACGCTGATATCCTGAAGATTGACGGAAGTTTCATCCGCAATATTGTCTCCAATAGTCTGGATTACCAGATAGTGTCGTCTATCTGCCATCTCGCCCGGATGAAAAAAATGCAGGTGGTGGCTGAATTCGTCGAAAGCGAAGAGATCCGCCACGCGGCAATATCGCTGGGAATAGATTACATGCAGGGATATCTTATCGGCGAACCGCAACCCCTGAAGGATACGCTGAAAGAGCAGGTGCCAGTGACTGGCACCTGAGTGGCTTCACGCGGCAATTTCCGGTGAGTGTTCTTCTTCAATTTTTAAACGCCAACCGGTGACGGCCTCCCAGTACTGCTGTTCTTTTTCCAGATCGAGCAGCACCAGCGCGTTCTGACTGAACCAGTCATGTGGAAAACGCAGGGTCCAGTGGTTGTCATCGGTGATGAGCGTCAATGTGGGCGGTGTTGTGGTGGCCTGTCGCTGATTGTTCAGCAGTACGCCAAGACGCAATAACTGGATGAGCGGCAGAAACTGCTTCTTCTTAAACAGCGTAAAACGCGGGAGATCGTCCAGTTTTACCGCTTTACGGTGATAGCGAACCAGTGTGGCCATCATGGTTTGCTGTTCCTGATTAAATCCGGGGAGATCGCTGTTTTGCAGGATATACGCTGAGTGGCGGTGCAGACCGCTGTGATTGATGTTCAGCCCAACCTCATGCAGCATTGCCGCCCATTTCAGCAGCGCTTCGAGCTGCGGATGCGCCAGCTTCGGCTGCTGCGTCTGCCACTGTTCATACATCTGCATGGTGGTTTCCAGTACGCGGCGGGCCTGATCGCTGTCGATGTTATACTGGTTTGCCAGACTGCTGGCTGTACGGCTGCGAACATCCTGATGGCGGAAACGACCTTCCATTTCGTACAACACGCCTTCGCGAAGCGCCCCATCGGAAAGGCGAAGTTCGCGGATTGCCAGCGCATCAAAGACGCCGCACAAAATCGCCAGACCCGGGACAAAAACCGCTTTTCGTTCATCCGATAATCCTGGCAGGTTCAGCGCGTCGAAATTGCGATGTTTCAGTACCTCAGCAACCAGCATAGCCAGTCGTTCAGGGGTGATGAACCCGTTGCTCTCACCCATCCCGAGGAGCACTTCATGTGCGGCTTTGATGGTGCCGGAAGCCCCCATCGCCACGTTCCAGCCCTGAATACGAAATTGCCAGGTTAAGGTTTCGAGTTTCTGGACCGCCGCCATTCTGGCGCGCTGGAAGTTCTCTTTGCTGATCGCTCCGCCAGGGAAATAAATCTGTGCAAAGCTAACGCACCCCATACGGCGACTCTCAACCAGTTTGGGTTCAAAGTTTTCACCGATGACCAGTTCTGTCGAGCCTCCGCCGATATCAATCACCAGCTTGAGACCTTTCTCCGGCTGCGTATGCTCAACGCCCATAAAGATCAGACGCGCTTCCTCATTACCGGAAATGATCTCAATCGGGTAGGGGATCACTTTTTCCGCACGTTTGAGGAAATCGGTGGCGTTGGCCGCCTGACGAAGGGTATGCGTTCCCACGATACAGACGCTGGACGGCGCAAATCCCTGTAGACGCTCAGCGAACAGCGAGAGACAGCTTAATCCACGCTCTATCGCTTCTTCGCTCAGCATATTGTCTTCGCCAAGACCATCAGCCAGATGCACGCGTTGCTTCAGGCGACCAATAATCTGCATCGCGCCATCCACTACGCGGGCTATCACCATGTGAAAACTGTTTGAGCCGAGATCAACCGCCGCAAACTCCTGCGGTCGTGGGGTCTTATCATGTATTGGCATAGCGTTAGTCAGGTTGCTCAAGTGATTTGATATAGTCGTAAATCGCCAGTTGCGACTGTACTTTGCGGCGGTTTCCACGCGGCACGTAGCGATTGCTCAGTTCTTTGTCGATATAGCGGGCTTTTACCGTGTCGCTGAACAGAATATCAATAATGTCCAGCACCCGCTGTTTCAGACGCGGGTCGAGCAGCGGTGTCGCCACTTCAATTCGGTAATCGATATTGCGTGTCATCCAGTCCGCAGAGGAGAGATACACCTGCTTATCGCCGCCGTTTTCAAAGATATAGACCCGGTCATGTTCAAGATAGCGGTCGACAATACTGATGACGCGAATGTTGTCGCTGATGCCTTCCAGATTTGGAATGAGCGAGCACATACCACGAATTAACAGGTTTACCGCCACACCAGAACTGGAGGCGGCATACAGACGGTCAACCAGACCTTTATCCACCAGGTTATTCAGCTTGAGCGTAATTCCGGAAGGCTGGCCCTGTTGGGCATTGGCTATCTCGCGGTCAATCATTTCATATAACAGGCGACGCGAGTTTTGCGGCGACACCAGCAGATAATCAAAGGTGACCGGACGATACGGGTTTTCGATAAAATTGAACACCCGGCGCACTTCGTTGGTGATACGCGCATCGGCGGTTAACAATGAATAGTCGGTATACAGGCGCGCGGTTTTTTCGTTGAAGTTCCCGGTGCCGATATGGGCGTAACGCACCACCTCTTCACCCTCTTTACGCGAAATCAGGAACAACTTGGCGTGAATTTTTAAGCCAGGGGCCGAGAAAATCACGTGAACGCCCGCTTCCGTCAGGCGTTTCGCCCAGTGGATGTTAGCCTCTTCATCAAAGCGCGCCTGTAACTCAACCACCACCGTCACTTTTTTACCGTTATGGGCGGCGTGGATCATGGCGTCGATAATGCGTGAGTCTTTCGCCACGCGGTAGATGTTGATTTTGATCGCCAGCACGCTGGGGTCAAAGGAGGCCTGACGCAGCAGTTCCAGTACGTGTTCAAAGGTGTGATACGGATAGTAAAGCAGCACATCGCGCTCGCGAATGGCGTCGAACCCGTTGCGGAATTTCTCTTTATCGAACCAGATGTGGCGCAGACGCGGCAGCGGTTTATTTACCAGATTCGCTTTGCCCACATTGGGGAAGTTGATGAAATCCTTAAAGTTATGATAACGCCCGCCGGGTACGATAGAGTCATAACGCGAAATCGTCAGCTTTTCGCGCAGCACTTCGACCAGCGCGTTAGGCATGTCGCGCTGATAAACAAAACGCACCGGTTCAGCGGTCAGACGCTGCTTCAGGCTGGAGGACATCAGCTCCATCAGGCTGGATTCCATCTCGTGTACCAAATCGTACTCGGCATCACGGGTCATCTTCATGGAATAGGCGTTCAGGGCATCATAATCAAAGAAGCCCTTGAAGATATCGTCCAGGCAGTAGCGCAGAATATTATCCAGCAGGATCATCGGTTTGCGACGCCGCGGGGCCTCGGGCGGCAGGTTCACAAAGCGAGGAACCTTGTCAGACGGGATCTCCAGCAGGGCATAGCGAATGGTGTCACCGCGAATAATCTCCACCGCAAGGTAGGTATAATCATCTTTCAGGAACTGAACGAGATCCGTTTCGCGGTTAATTAAAATCGGGGTAATGTGCTGGCGCAGATAATGTTTGAAGTAGTGACGTAGCCAGCTTTGCTGATTGACTGAGAGCTGGCGCTCGTTAATCAGGAAGATCTGATTACGCGCCATTTCCAGCAGTAACTCGTTATACAGACCATCGAATTCCTGGTCAGCTTTCAGAACGCGGGACTGGATTTTGCCTAACAGGTGGCGAGAATGCGAATTTGAGCCCTGTTCTTCGCTGATGATGATGCGGCGTTTCAGTTCCGCGAAGCGAACTTTATAGAACTCATCAAGGTTATTGGAATAGATGCCCAAGAAACGCATCCGTTCAATGAGCGGGTTTGATTTATCCGCCGCTTCCTGGAGCACACGTTCGTTGAACGCTAACCAGCTCAGCTCTTTCTCGATGTATAGTTTTTCCTGACCCATTAATACTTATACTCCGTTTTATTCACGGGACACTGCCTGATTATTATGGCGAGCATTGCGCTGCGATGTCCAACTGTGTCAGAAAAGTATGACAATAAACCGTCTGATCGCAAAGAGGAAGGGGGACCGGTTGGTCTGAAGAAAAGGAGGCGCCGGATAAGGAAGGAAGAGCGTTATCCGGCACTGTTTTACTCGTCGGCCGCGTAGCCCTGAGGAGGCAGACGCACACCATCCAGCCAGGCGGCGTTGTCGTGCATTTTCAGGCGACCATCCACAAACCAACTGACAACCAAAGGGTAGATGGCGTGTTCCTGGGCCTGAACGCGGGCGGTGATCTCATCCTCATCATCGCCGTCGAACACCGGAACTTTGGCCTGTAAAATCACTGGCCCACCGTCAAGCTCATCAGTCACAAAGTGAACCGATGTGCCATGCTCTACATCGCCATTTTCCAGCGCCTGACGATGGGTATGTAAACCAGGGTATTTTGGCAACAGGGAAGGGTGGATGTTCAGCAGGCGTCCGTGGTAGTGGGCGACAAATTCCGGACTCAGAATACGCATAAAACCGGCCAGAACCACCACGTCAGGTGCGTAAGCGTCGATTTCAAGAATCAGTTCGCGGTCAAACGCTTCACGGCTGGCGAACTGATTGGCAGTTAGCGTATGCACCGGAATGGCCGCTTTTCTGGCACGCTCAAGGCCGAACGCGTCGGCCTTGTTGCTGAATACTGCCCGAAGGGTGCCTTTGATTTTCTTCTCTTTGCAGGCATCAATAATCGCCTGCAAATTGCTTCCGTTACCGGAAATAAGCACCACAATATTCATTATTCGATAACCACACGTTGTTCGGAATCAGACGCTTTGATGATACCGATTTTCCAGGCGTTTTCACCTTTTGCTTTCAGTAACGCGAGCGCTTTGTCTACTTCAGCGGCAGGCAGAGCAATGACCATTCCGACGCCGCAGTTGAAGGTACGGTACATTTCATGCTGGCTGACGTTACCGGCGTTTTGCAGCCAGTTAAATACCGCAGGCCACTGCCAGGAGGACTCATCGATAACCGCCTGTGTGTTCTCTGGCAGAACGCGAGGAATGTTTTCCCAGAAGCCGCCGCCGGTCAGGTGTGCAATGGCATGCACATCCACCTGCTCGATCAGTTCCAGAATCGATTTAACGTAAATCCGGGTCGGGGCCAGCAGGTGATCGGCCAGCGGTTTGCCTTCCAGTTCGGTTGTTTCCGGGTTGCAGCCGCTGACTTCAACAATCTTGCGCACCAGCGAATAACCATTGGAATGGGGGCCGCTGGAGCCCAGCGCGATCAGCACATCGCCATCGGCGACTTTGGAACCGTCAATGATTTCTGATTTTTCTACCACGCCGACGCAAAAACCGGCGACGTCATAATCTTCACCGTGGTACATCCCTGGCATTTCAGCTGTTTCACCGCCGACCAGCGCGCAGCCGGATTGCAGGCAGCCTTCCGCGATACCGTGAATCACGCTGGCTGCGGTATCCACGTCCAGTTTGCCGGTCGCGTAGTAGTCAAGGAAAAACAACGGCTCAGCGCCCTGAACCACCAGATCGTTAACGCACATCGCCACCAGATCGATCCCGATGCTATCGTGACGTTTCAGATCCATCGCCAGACGCAGTTTTGTTCCTACGCCGTCAGTGCCGGAAACCAGTACCGGTTCACGATATTTTTGCGGCAATGCGCACAGTGCGCCGAAACCACCCAGCCCCCCCATCACTTCCGGGCGGCGAGTTTTCTTCACTACGCCTTTGATTCGATCCACCAGAGCATTACCCGCGTCAATATCAACACCGGCATCTTTATAGCTAAGAGAGGTTTTATCGGTCACTGCTAAGGTCCCCACGCGTTACTTGCGGTTTGCGGTAGAAAGTCAATTCGGCGCAATTCTAACAGGGATAGCAAACGTTTGCGAGCCTGCGTTGCATCCGTTTTTATCTGTCGATTTTTCCTGCATTTTCTCGCCGCCGCGCCGTTTTTATGACCTGTACCACGAAAATGAAACCGGGTTCAGTTTCTTCCTTGAAACCATTGCCAGGATTGCTCAGTATCTTAATGAAACCGGTTTCTGTTTTGCCATTGTAAATCGACGAGGGGAACTATGTCTGGATTTAACGCGAATTTCATGTGGGGTGGGGCGGTGGCGGCTCATCAGTTAGAAGGCGGCTGGCAGGAAGGAGGAAAAGGCGTCAGCGTTGCTGATGTGATGACGGCGGGCGCCCACGGCGTGGCGCGGGAAATTACCGATGGCGTCCTGCCCGGCAAAAACTATCCTAACCATGAAGCGATTGATTTCTATCATCGCTACAAAGAGGACATCGCACTGTTTGCGGAAATGGGCTTCAAATGTTTTCGTACCTCCATTGCGTGGACGCGTATTTTCCCGCACGGAGACGAAACGCAGCCCAATGAAGCGGGGTTACAGTTTTATGACGATCTGTTTGATGAATGCCTGAAGTACGGCATTGAACCGGTCATTACCCTGTCGCATTTCGAAATGCCGTATCACCTGGTGACGGAGTATGGCGGCTGGCGAAACCGTAAGCTCATCGACTTTTTTGTTCGCTTTGCAAAGGTGGTTTTCACCCGCTATCAGCACAAGGTGAAATACTGGATGACCTTCAATGAGATCAACAACCAGGCGAACTATCATGAAGATTTTGCGCCATTTACCAATTCGGGACTGAAGTTCAAGCCGGGCGAAGACCGGGAACCGGTAATGTACCAGGCGGCGCACTATGAACTGGTCGCCAGTGCGCTGGCAGTGAAAGCGGCGCGTGAGATCAACCCGATGTTGCAGATTGGCTGCATGATCGCTATGTGCCCTATCTACCCGCTTACCTGTGATCCTAACGATATGATGATGGCGATGAACGCCATGCACCGTCGCTACTGGTTTACCGATGTCCACGTACGCGGTAAGTATCCGCAGCATCTCCTCAATTATTTCGAACGCCGTCAGTTTACGCTCGATATCACTGAAGCAGACCGCATCGCCCTCTCAGAAGGCTGTGTCGATTATATTGGTTTTAGTTATTACATGTCGTTTGCCACCAAAGCGACGCCGGACAATCCGCAGCTGGATTATGATGAAACCACCAGTCTGGTTTCCAACCCATACGTACAGAAATCGGACTGGGGCTGGCAGATTGATCCGGTGGGACTGCGTTACTCACTGAACTGGTTCTGGGATCATTATCAGCTTCCGCTGTTTATTGTTGAAAATGGCTTCGGGGCGATTGATGTACAGCAGCCTGACGGCACCGTGGATGACAGCTATCGTATTGACTACATGGCGGCGCACATTCGTGAGATGAAAAAAGCGGTCGTTGAAGATGGGGTAGAGCTGATGGGGTATACCCCATGGGGATGTATCGACCTGGTCTCAGCGGGAACTGGCGAGATGAAAAAACGCTACGGGTTTATCTACGTTGATAAAAATAATGATGGAAGTGGGACGCTGGCTCGTCACCCTAAAAAATCGTTTGCCTGGTATCAACAGGTGATAAAGAGTAACGGTGAATCCCTCTGATTTCAGTAGGTTAACACAAAGCCCCGCCCGGAATGCGGGGCTTGTTTTATACTCATCACCCAGGCGTATAAGACTTTGCTTGATCCAGGTCATGCATACGTTATGTTGCGCCAGAGAGGAAAAGCGGTATAATCCGGCGATTTTTTTTGTGGTTGCCACTCGTCTGAGGAAAGGAGAAGAGTATGAAGATCGTGGAAGTCAAACACCCACTCGTCAAACACAAGCTGGGTCTGATGCGTGAGAACGATATCAGCACCAAACGCTTTCGTGAACTCGCCTCGGAAGTAGGCAGTCTGCTGACTTATGAAGCAACTGCAGGCCTGGAAACCGAAAAGGTGACCATTGAAGGCTGGAATGGCCCGGTCGAAGTCGATCAAATCAAAGGTAAAAAAATTACCGTTGTGCCTATCCTGCGCGCAGGCCTGGGGATGATGGAAGGCGTACTGGAAAACGTTCCGAGCGCGCGTATCAGCGTCGTCGGGATGTACCGTAACGAAGAGACGCTGGAGCCTGTACCGTATTTCCAGAAGCTGGTCTCCAATATCGACGAGCGCATGGCGCTGATCGTTGACCCGATGCTGGCGACCGGGGGGTCTGTTATCGCCACTATCGATCTGCTGAAAAAAGCCGGTTGCAGCAGCATTAAAGTACTGGTGCTGGTCGCCGCGCCGGAAGGTATCGCGGCGCTGGAGAAAGCGCATCCGGATGTGGAGCTGTACACCGCATCCATCGATAAGGGATTAAACGAGCACGGATACATTATTCCGGGGCTTGGCGATGCCGGCGATAAGATCTTTGGTACTAAGTAAGTGAATAACTAATAAATAGCCGACTTTAAGAGTCGGCTTTTTTTTGAATAAAACAACTCATAACAAAACACACTCAGAGGAAAACACTATGACGCGCCGTGCTATCGGGGTGAGTGAAAGACCGCCGCTTTTACAGACAATCCCGCTTAGTTTGCAACACCTGTTCGCCATGTTTGGCGCAACCGTGCTGGTGCCAGTTCTGTTTCATATCAACCCGGCAACCGTTTTGTTGTTCAACGGTATCGGGACGTTGCTGTATCTCTTTATCTGTAAAGGGAAAATCCCCGCGTATCTGGGCTCAAGCTTCGCGTTTATCTCTCCGGTACTGCTGCTGTTGCCGCTGGGATATGAAGTGGCCCTGGGCGGCTTCATTATGTGTGGTCTCCTGTTCTGCCTGGTCTCTTTTATTGTGAAGAAAGCAGGAACCGGCTGGCTGGACGTGATGTTCCCACCTGCGGCAATGGGCGCAATCGTTGCCGTTATCGGTCTGGAACTGGCGGGTGTCGCCGCCGGTATGGCCGGACTGCTGCCAGCAGAAGGGCAATCGCCGGATTCAAAGACCATCATTATTTCCATGGTCACGCTGGCGGTAACCGTGTTTGGTTCGGTGCTGTTCCGCGGCTTTCTGGCGATTATCCCTATTCTGATTGGGGTCCTTGCGGGGTATGCGCTGTCGTTTGCGATGGGCGTTGTGGATACCACTCCAATTGCCCAGGCGCACTGGTTTGCGCTGCCGACGTTCTACACCCCGCGTTTTGAGTGGTTCGCTATCCTGACCATTCTGCCTGCGGCGCTGGTGGTCATTGCTGAACACGTCGGCCACCTGGTGGTCACGGCAAACATCGTGAAAAAGGATCTGGTGCGTGACCCTGGCCTGCATCGCTCAATGTTTGCCAACGGTCTGTCGACGGTGATCTCCGGTTTCTTTGGTTCCACGCCGAACACCACCTACGGTGAGAACATTGGCGTCATGGCTATCACCCGCGTTTACAGTACCTGGGTGATCGGCGGTGCGGCGATTTTCGCGATTCTGCTCTCCTGTGTGGGTAAACTGGCGGCAGCCATTCAGATCATTCCCCTGCCGGTAATGGGCGGCGTTTCTTTGCTGCTGTACGGGGTGATTGGGGCGTCGGGTATTCGCGTGTTGATTGAATCAAAAGTGGATTACAACAAAGCGCAGAACCTGATCCTGACCTCCGTTATTTTGATCATCGGTGTCAGCGGCGCGAAGGTCCATATTGGGGCCGCTGAACTGAAAGGGATGGCGCTGGCGACCATCGTCGGTATCGGTCTGAGCCTGATCTTCAAACTGATCTCCGTCCTGCGCCCGGAAGAAGTGGTGCTGGATGCGGAAGATGCGGAGACGCCGCAGCAGTAACCCGGGAGCCGGGCAGTGATGCTGCCCGGTTCTAACACGACCGAATTCTGTGGTAAACTCCTCGCGATTGAATGAAATCTGGTTGAGGTCTCTCTGAACACACCGGCACAGCTCTCTTTGCCACTTTATCTACCTGACGACGAAACGTTCGCAAGTTTCTGGCCGGGGGATAACGCCTCTTTACTGGCCGCACTGCAAAACGTGTTGCGTCAGGAGCATAGCGGATATATTTATCTCTGGTCGCGCGAAGGCGCGGGCCGTAGTCATTTGCTGCACGCGGCATGCGCAGAATTATCGCAACGTGGCGATGCTGTCGGTTATGTACCACTGGATAAACGGACCTGGTTCGTCCCGGAAGTGCTCGACGGGATGGAACACCTGTCGCTAGTCTGCATCGACAATATCGAATGCGTCGCGGGTGATGAGCTGTGGGAAATGGCGATTTTCGATCTCTACAATCGCATTCTGGAGTCCGGAAAAACGCGGTTACTGATAACCGGCGATCGTCCGCCTCGCCAGCTAAAACTGGGGTTGCCCGATCTGGCCTCACGTCTGGACTGGGGGCAAATCTATAAGCTGCAACCGTTGTCGGATGAGGACAAGCTTCAGGCGCTTCAATTGCGCGCTCGCCTGCGTGGTTTTGAACTGCCGGAAGACGTGGGACGTTTCCTGCTTAAACGGCTCGATCGGGAAATGCGCACGCTGTTTATGACGCTCGATCAGCTCGATCATGCCTCCATCAGCGCACAGCGCAAATTAACCATTCCGTTTGTGAAAGAGACTCTTAAGCTCTAGCCGAAATACAAGGTTACGTATCCCCCAACAAACGCCGTAACTTAGGGTTACTCCTCAACGGCCAGAGCGTTAAGCAAATGCTGCATCAGCAATGGGATGGGTCTGCCCGACGCCACGCTTCTTCCTCCTTCGCGCCATAACGCGGTACCGCTGATGTCCAGATGCGCCCACGGGATCGTTGGCGGACAGAAATGATGCAGCAGCCAGGCTGCCGAGGCGCTGATCGCGGCATTGTTCGTCGGCGTATTACAGAGATCGGCAATCGCGCTGTCGGTCTGCTTTTTCAGCCGGGCGTCCAGCGGCAGCGACCACACCTCATCACCACATATTTTCCCCGCGCAAGTGAGATGATCCCGTAACTGCTCATCCTGGGTCATCAGCCCGCTAAGTTCATATCCCAGCGCTTTTACCACCGCACCGGTTAACGTGGCTATATCAATAATGTAATGTGCCTGAGGATGTCGCTGGCTGGCCCAGGCAATGGCATCAGCCAACACCAGCCGCCCTTCGGCGTCAGTATTATTAATTTCTACCGTCATGCCATTGCAGGCGCGCGCCACATTACCAGGCTGCATCGCATTCGGGCCAATGGCGTTTTCCGCCAGCGCCAGAACACCCATCATGCGTACTGGCAACCTTAACTCTGCCGCAGTGAGCAGCAGGCCCAACACGTTAGCCGCACCGCACATGTCGTATTTCATGGTGTACATACCAGCGCCTTCTTTCAGCCAAAGTCCGCCTGTATCGAAGGTAATACCTTTACCGACATAGCAGCGGACGGGCCCTTCGGACGCGCCATCGTAATGGATAGCGACCAGACGCGGCGGGCAGGTCGCCCCTTTACCGACCGCATGCAACAAACCAAGACCTTGCTCAACAATTTGTTGTTCATCGAGCACTTCACAGTGCAACGTCGGGTAGGGAGCGCATAACGCTTGTACCTGTCCGGCGACGAAGTGTGGCGTACAGCGATCGGACGGAATATCGGCAAGACGGCGGGCGGCCATCATTCCATTGGCAATCGCCTGCTGCTGGCGAACGATCGCCTCAAGCGTTTCGCGCTGTTCCGGCAAGCAAAGCACATCAATGTGCGAGAGCCGCGTCGTGGCACTGTCAGCGGTTTTCAGTTGCAGATCATCAAGGCGATACGCCTGATTGAACAGGAAACGCAGTAGCTGAAGTAACACCGTAGAGTCGATGTCAGTGACGTCAATGACGACATTCGCACTGACTGGCGTGGCGAGCAGTGGACGTAGCGCATTCACCAGACCGTCGGTCAGGCTGTCCTGCCACAGCGCCTGCGGAAGGAGGGTGATGCGTTTGAAGGGGGCACAGCCAAAGCAGGCGTCCGCAATGACATTCGCTGCGCGCATCTCCTCAATGAGCGTGGTGTCTGGTAACGGCTGGCTTGTGGGATGGGCAATCAGGTGCGCGCCAGGGTGTACTGTGGACAGGGAATGAATCAGCTGAAAGGTAATCATTATTCTTCCTCTATTGGCGCACGAATGCGTGCGGCGTAAGCCTGCATCCAGGCTTCATCGACAGGCTGGTAACAGGTCTTCTCATGTCGACGCTCGGCGAGGTAGATGGTGAGTGGATGGCTGGCCGTAGCAACGGTAAAAGTGAACGTTTTGATGTTTGTCGCTGCGCCAAATTCCCCCTGGTTGTTCATACAGACCACAGAAAGATCGCCCACCCGGCCAAAGCGGGACATCAGGGTATCTTCAAGCTCAAACACCACCGTATCCGCAGCCTGTTGTGGGGTCATACCCTGTGCCATACGACGAACGATTTCATAGCTGGTGCAGCCTTTCATCAGATCTTCACCTACGCCGGTTGCGGTCGCTGCGCCGATGTGACTGTCGCAGTAAAAGCCAGAACCAATAATGGGTGAATCGCCCAGGCGCCCGCGTTTTTTCATAAACAGGCCGCTGGTTGATGTCGCCACGCTCATCGAACCTTGCCTGTCCAGGCCGATGATGCCGACGGTGTCGTGTCCGTCATAGGGGCTTAAGCCTTTATCAAGCGTTTCGCGACAGCGCTTGCGATAGTGTTGCAGAGCGCGTTCGGTAAGCATGGTCTTTTCCGCAAACCCCTGGCTTAACGCCCATTCGCGAGCCCCCTGACCGACAAGCATACTGTTGTAACGCTGGTTACTGAGGGCTTGCGCCACGCGTACCGGATTGGCGATATCCACGAGATTACCTACCGCGCCGAACGCCAGCGTGTCGCCATTCATAAACGCGGCATCCAGTTCCACGTCGCCGTTCTCTGTTGGTAGACCACCGTAGCCGACGGATTTATACCATGGGAAGTCTTCAACCGCGGCAACGGCATCCACGACGGCGTTAGCAGCCGGTTGCCCTGCCGCCAGCGCGGACGCGGACTCTGTTACACCTTCAAACGCCATTCGCCAGGTGGCGATAATTCCCCACATCTGTTACTCCTGTTTAACGGGTGTATTCGTATCTTGCGCCAGTGAGGCGATCTCAGCAGCGCGGTACTGTTTATCCACGATGCGCATGAAGGGCAGATAGAGCATTGCGCCAATCAGTAAGTTGATGATTTGCATAATGCTGCCGCTAAGGTGAGCGGTGACAATAAAACCACTGATCACCGGGGGCAGTGTCCACGGAATGAATACCCCGGTCGTGACGGCAACTGCGCCTATTTTCATCGCCACATACTGAACGGTGACCAGCACCAGCGGAACCAGGTTGAACGGGATCAGCATGATGGGGTTCATGATGACGGGGAGGCCGAAGAGGATCGGTTCATTGATATTGAAGACAGATGCCCCGGCGCCCAGTCGCGCGACTTCGCGCATGTTTTTACTGCGCGCGAAAATCAGCATCGCAATGACCAGCGACAGGGTTGCGCCCGCGCCGCCCATCCAGATCATGTCAAAAAATTGCTCAGTGATAATATGCGGCGGCGTGACACCCGCCTGAATAGCGGCAATGTTATCCGTCTGGTTCTCCATCCACAGCGGCCGGATAATGCCATTGATCATCGACCCGGAGTTAATCCCCACTGACCACAAAATCGTGATACTGAACACCGTCATCAGCGCGCCAAAATAAGAGGTGCCATAGTGACGGACCGGCGTGGCGACCACTTCATAGATAAAGCGGTGAATCGTCTGGTAATGGGTATTGTCAAACAGGATGCGAATCATCAGCACGAGAACCATGACCAAAAGGGCCGGGATCAGCGCGGCAAACGACTCCTGAACCGCAGGGGGAACGCCATCGGGCATTTTGATAACCAGATGTTTGCGCTTCAGCCAACAAAACAGCTCTGTCCAGAGCAATGAGCCCATCATCGCAACGAACAATCCTTTGCTGCCGATCCACTCCACCGGTATTACCGTGATGCCGCCGTTTTCCGCAACTTTGATAAAAGGTGTGAGGATCAAAAAGCTGACCAGCGCCAGAATGCCGCAGGAAATACGGTCTTCGCCGTAGTGCTCCGCCAGACGATAGGCGACGAGGAAGCTGATAAACAGCGACATCGTTGAGAACACCGCGTTAAACGGAATCTCGATAATGCTGCTCCAGCTTTCGCCAAAGGTCCCCGCCATAAACTGCTGGTAGGCCTGATTTGGAAAAGAGGAGATCACCAACAGAATAGAACCGACGATAATAAACGGCATGAAAGACACATATGCGCCGCGGATCGCGCCGAGATGACGCTGTTGTGCGGTTCTGGCGGCCAGTGGCATCAATTTTGCTTCAAGAAATCCCAGAACATTGTTCATTGTGAACTCCGTACAAGATCGGATGAGGGTATCTGTGTTATGCCAGTGGATTATCAGTGAAGCGCGGTAGTCGAAAGGTGAATCCGGTCACAATGTGCTCGCTGGAGAAATATAAATCTCATATGATTGGTTTTCTTTTAAGAAAAGGAATATGGCGATGGACATTAAATTGCATGCTAATGCCACCACCACACCGCGCATCCGTCGTTATTTACAACAGTCCAGTAAAAGCGACAGAGAACTGGCTACAGAGTTAGGGATCTCCGTTACCACAGTCAGGCGCTGGCGTCAGCGTGAGCAGACTTCAGACCGCAAAACGACGCCGAAAGTGATACACAAAGCGATGAGACAAGAACAGGTGGCGCTGGTAAATGGGTTACGCGACGTGACCGGTGTGCCGTTAGATGAACTTTTGTCGCTGGTGAACGAGGGGCTGGGAATTCGCGTATCGCGCGCGACGCTTAATCGTTATCTGAAACCAGTGATTGCGCAGCGTCAGGGGGCAGCGTTACAGGGGAAGAAGGCGCTGAGAGCCGGGTATCACCCTCATTCGCTGGAGGCGCACTACCTTCCGCTTTCATTACATATGGATGATGGCGGTGAACATCATTTGCTCTGGGCGCGTGAGCCGATGAGCGGCTGGTGTTTTGCCCGCTTGTATGCCGGGATCTCACCACAACTGGTCAGTCAGTGGCTGGATTCGCTGCTTGCGGCCTGTCCTGCTGATATCCAATCTGTTGAGACTTTCTTTTCTGACGCCCTTCGTGCCGGTGCGGATCAGGTGCTGAAGGCGCATGGAATTGCCCATAAGCAAAACCATAACGTACGAAACGCGCTTCAGGTGACCGTTCCGCTGGCGATGATCATCCCACGATGCATGGGCGAGTCCGCCAGTCAACTGCTCGGTGAGTTAATCGAAAGTTATAACACGGGGAAAGCGCAGAAAAAGCTGGGGGAAATGACGCCGCAGGCTTTCCTTGAAGCACTGCGGCGGGGGGATTAGCCGACGATGTCCAGCACGGCTTCCGGTGGGCGACCAATCCGCGCCTGACCGTTCGCTACCACAATGGGACGCTCCATCAGTTTCGGGTTGTCCACCATTGCCTGAATCAGTGCTTCTTCGCTCAGGTTGCTGTCGGCCAGATTCAGCGACTGGTAGAGATCTTCTTTCTGCCGCATCAGTTCCCGGGCGCTGGACATACCCAACATTTTCAACAGGTGACGCAGCGTTGTCGCGTCAGCCGGTGTTTCCAGATAAAGGACCACTTCCGGCTCGACGCCATTCGATTGCAGCAGACTCAGCGTTTCGCGACTCTTGGAGCAACGCGGGTTATGGTAGATTTTTACGGCCTTTGACATGGTGGATCCTTTTTACATTTTTGTGTACGGCTTGAAGCGGTCTTCCAGTTGACGTAACTGGTCGATACGCGCATCGTAACGAGCCTGTTGCTGGCTGCCCAACTTCACTTGCGAACTGGCGCTGCTTAGCAGTGAGATAGCCTGATCGAGACGACCCGCTAACGCATATCCTTCCGCGCGCGCCGCCAGTTCCTGATCGCGGTTATTCAGCGCAGCTTCTGCCTGGGCGAGCAGATCCCAACCGTTCGTATCGTCTTTATTGTTAAAGGTATAGCGATTAAGGATCGCGGCGGCCTCTTGCGGCTGACCTCCCTGGAGCAGGGCGTTAGCGAGGTTAAGTTGCAGGACCGGATTGACCCGCAGATCGCGCGCATTTTTCAGGCGGGCAATCGCCTCACTGGTTTTCTTTTGTCCTAAATCGATGTCGGTCGCCAGATCCAGAAACCAGGCATTGTTAGGTTCGGCTGATAACAGGGGCTGCAGCGCTTTGCGCGCGTCGTCGTATTTGCTGGCTTCCATCGCCTGAAGCGCACGTCCATACTGCGCAGCACGCTGCTGTCGGACGTTACCTTTTGCCCATTCACTCAGCATATCGCTGGTCAACTGGTTGCGCCCGGAGTTGTACATCCCCAGCGTTCGCGCTTTCGCCAGATAGAAATCTTCGGATGATTGCACGACGACCGGACGCATCTGGTTAGCGCGGTTACGTGTATCCGAAAGGCGGCTTTCTGGCAGGGGGTGAGTCAGCAATATTTCGGGTGGGCGCGAGGAGTAACGCGCCTGATCGAGCAGTTTTTCCAGGAAGGTCGGCATCGCCTGGGGATCAAATCCAGAACGTTGTAAAACCTGAATGCCAATACGATCTGCTTCCTGTTCATTCTGCTGCGTGAAGCTAATCATCCCCTGACGCGATCCCGCCAGCGTACCGGTGAGTGCAGCCATCCCGGCCTGCGGACTGGCCATTGCTAACAGAATGGAGCCTAACGCGCCTACCCAGGTGAGCGGCGCGCTGCGTTTCTGATCTTCCATTGCGCGCGCAAGATGGCGTTGGGTCACGTGGGAAATTTCGTGCGCCATAACCGAGGCGAGCTGGCTTTCATTATCGGAATAGCGAAACAGCGCAGAGTGCAGAACAACGTTACCGCCAAAGAAGGCGAAGGCGTTGATTTCGTCGTTATTAATCAAAAAGAAATGGAAGGGCGTTTTTACTGAGTCGGCATGTGAAACCAGGCGCATACCCAGCCCATTAATATACTGAACCAGTAGCGGGTCGTTAATCAGCGGCGCGCTGCCGCGCAACTGGCGGACATAATAATCGCCCATCTGCATTTCCTGGCCGATGGAGAGGGTACTTGCCGCTGACGTTCCCATATCCGGCAACGTGTCCGCAGAATCGGCGAACGCGGGAGCGACCTGACTCAGTGTCAGCGCTGCAATGAGGGTAGCCACCAGGTTTTTCTTAAACTGCCTGAACATAACCTCTGTCCTGTTTTCCTTGAGATAGTCATTTGACCGATGCCGGGCCGTATCGTTCCCATTGCGCCAGCATTGGCAGTGTAGCGGTGAACTCTGTCGGTGAATACCCCGCACAAATGACTTTTCAGTTTCCTGAATAAGCAATAAAAAGCGAAGTCTTTTTTGTGACATTTCGATACAATTCGGGATCACAATCCCGGTATTGAGGTTCAGGGAAGGTTTTATGCTCGAAATGTTGATGCAATGGTATCGCCGTCGCTTTAGCGACCCCGAGGCGATTGCCTTGCTGGTTATTCTGGTTGCCGGATTTGGCATTCTTTTCTTTTTTAGCGGATTACTGGCGCCGCTGCTGGTGGCTATTGTGTTGGCTTACCTGCTGGAATGGCCGACCGCGCGTCTTGAGGCTATCGGTTGTTCGCGCCGCTGGGCAACGTCTCTCGTTCTGATCGTCTTTGTGGGTATTTTACTGTTAATGGCGTTTGTGGTGATGCCGGTAGCATGGCAGCAGGGGATTTTGCTGATTCGTGATATGCCCGGCATGCTGAACAAACTGTCCGAGTTTGCCGCCACCCTGCCGCGTCGTTATCCCGCCTTGATGGATGCGGGGATCATTGATGCAATGGCGGAAAACATGCGTTCGCGCATGCTCACCATGGGTGATTCGGTGGTGAAATATTCGCTGGCGTCGCTGGTCGGCCTGTTGACCCTGGCGGTCTATCTGGTGCTGGTGCCGCTGATGGTCTTCTTCCTCGTCAAAGATAAAGAGCAAATGCTGAACGCGGTTCGCCGTGTACTGCCGCGCAATCGGGGTCTGGCAGGGCAGGTCTGGAAAGAGATGAACCAGCAGATAACGAACTACATTCGCGGCAAAGTTCTTGAGATGATCGTGGTGGGCGTAGCGACCTGGCTGGGCTTCCTGTTGTTTGGTCTGAACTATTCGCTGCTGCTTGCCGTGCTGGTGGGTTTCTCGGTATTGATTCCCTATATCGGCGCGTTTGTGGTCACCATTCCGGTGGTCTGCGTCGCGCTTTTTCAGTTTGGCATGGGAACCGAGTTCTGGAGTTGTTTCGCCGTCTATCTGATTATTCAGGCACTGGATGGTAACCTGCTGGTGCCGGTTCTGTTTTCTGAGGCCGTTAACCTGCATCCGCTGGTCATTATCCTGTCGGTGGTGATCTTTGGCGGCCTGTGGGGGTTCTGGGGGGTGTTCTTCGCCATTCCGCTGGCGACGCTGATCAAAGCCGTGGTCCACGCCTGGCCTGATGCGCAGGTGGTTGACGAGTCATAACGACTGCTGAAATCGTAAAATCTCCGGCCTACTGAGAGGCCATCAGTAGGCCGGAGAGTGCGTAACGCTTATCTGGCGTGACAAAAATCAGGCGTTTTCTTTCAGCCAGTTCAGTACCACATCGTGGTGGTTACTGGTTTTGAAGTCATCGAAAACGTGTTCAACCTTGCCTTCCGCGTCAATCAGGAAGCTGATGCGATGAATCCCGTCATAGGTTTTACCCATAAACGATTTTTCGCCCCAGACGCCAAACTGCTCGCAGACCTGATGATCCTCGTCGGACAGCAGGGTAAAGTTCAGCAGCTCTTTTTCAGCAAAACGGGAAAGTTTTTCAGGTTTGTCAGTGCTGATACCCAGCACGTCCACTCCCGCATTTTTTAACTCATCCATGTTATCGCGTAGGCCGCAGGCCTGAACGGTACACCCTGGCGTCATGGCTTTCGGATAGAAATAGACCAGAACACGCTGTCCCTGGAAGTCGGTCAAATTTACTTGCTCCCCGTCTTGATCCGGCAAGCTAAATTTCGGTGCGATGTCACCGGCTTTCAGTGGATTCATTACTTAACTCCATCTTGTTCATCATGTTGTGAATAATTGACGACGTTTATACTGCCTTGTGCATTGAGTTCTGTACATAGGGCTTTAAAAGCCTGTTCAATATTTGCCGAATCCTGTGACGCAGGACTGTGGGCAGTAATCTGGATGTGCAATTGCGCCGCCGTATTGTTTTCAGCAGGTTGCGTGCGCGAGACCAGTTCCGCGATGTTCATCTGATGACTATCGAAGAGGGCAGTAAATCGTTCAATGAGGTGCGGCGAATCCGGCACATCAACCTGAACCCATACCGTCGCCGGCATAGGCGGACGGGGACGAGCCGTCGTGCGCTTCATCACAATTAACAAATCCAGCTCTGCACCTTTCAATGGCAGCGTCGATTCAATCAGGGTTATCGCGTTCCACGAGCCGGACAGCAGCATGATAAACGTAAACTCATCACCCAGCATGGCGAGGCGACTGTCTTCGATATTACAGCCACAACTACTCACATGTCGGGTGATCGTGTTCACAATTCCCGGGCGATCGGCACCCAGCGCAGTAATAACCAGGTAATGTTGCGATGAAGGTGTCAAACCTGTTCTTCCTTTGAGAGGTGGGGTAATCATAAGGAAAGCATAAAAAAAACCGGCATACAACAATCAGAACGGTTCTCGTCGCTTGCTTTTATTGTCGTACCAAACGTACCATTGAGACACTTGTTTGCACAGAGGATGGCCCATGTTCACGGGAAGTATTGTCGCGCTTGTTACACCGATGGATGAAAAAGGTAATGTCTGCCGGTCGAGCCTGAAAAAACTGATTGATTATCATGTCGCCAGCGGCACCTCGGCGATCGTTTCCGTTGGCACGACCGGTGAGTCCGCCACGCTAAGCCATGATGAACATGGCGATGTGGTGATGATGACCCTGGAGCTGGCAGATGGGCGTATTCCGGTGATTGCCGGAACGGGCGCAAACGCGACCGCAGAAGCCATTAGTCTGACGCAGCGCTTCAATGACAGCGGTATTGTCGGCTGCCTGACGGTCACGCCTTACTACAACCGTCCGACTCAGGAAGGTCTGTTCCAGCACTTCAAAGCCATCGCGGAACATACTGACCTGCCGCAAATTCTGTATAATGTGCCATCCCGTACCGGTTGCGATATGCTGCCGGAAACCGTTGGCCGTCTGGCGGAATTAAAAAATATTGTCGCAATTAAAGAGGCGACGGGGAACTTAAGTCGTGTTCACCAGATCAAAGAGCTGGTTTCAGATGATTTTCTGCTGCTCAGTGGTGATGATGCGACCGCGCTGGACTTTATGCAGTTAGGTGGTCATGGCGTGATCTCCGTAACGTCTAACGTTGCGGCACGAGATATGGCGGAAATGTGCAAACTGGCGGCGGAAGGGCATTTTGCCGAGGCGCGGGTGATTAACCAACGTCTGATGCCGTTACACAATAAACTGTTTGTTGAACCCAACCCAATCCCGGTGAAATGGGCTTGTAAGGCGTTGGGCCTTGTGGCGACCGATACGTTGCGCCTGCCGATGACGCCGATCACGGACAGTGGTCGTGAAATTGTCAAAGCGGCGCTTAAGCATGCCGGTTTGCTGTAAAGTTTAGGGAGATTTGATGGCTTACTCAGTTCAAAAGTCGCGCCTTGCCAGGGTTGCGGGTGTTTCACTTGTTTTGCTGCTCGCGGCCTGTAGCTCCGACTCGCGCTACAAGCGCCAGGTGAGTGGTGATGAATCCTATCTGGATGCTGCGCCGCTTGCTGAACTTCACGCTCCGGCGGGAATGATTCTGCCAGTGACAACGGGTGATTATAATATCCCGGTCACCAACGGCAGCGGTGCCGTGGGGAAAGCACTGGATATTCGTCCGCCTGCACAGCCACTGGCGCTGGTCAGCGGAGCGCGCACCCAGTTTTCCGGGGATACCGCGACGCTGCTGGTAGAAAATGGTCGTGTCAATACGCTGTGGCCGCAGGTGGTCAGCGTGATTCAGTCTAAGAACTACACAATTGACAAACGTGATGATGCCAGCCAGACGCTGACGACCGGTTGGGTGGACTGGAACCGCCTGGACGAAGACGAGCAGTATCGTGGCCGTTATCAAATCTCTGTTAAACCGCAGGGCTACCAGCAGGCCGTGATGGTGAAGCTGGTTAACCTTGAGCAGGCGGGTAAGCCTGTTGCGGATGCCGCTTCGCTTCAACGTTACAGTACTGAGATGATGAACGTGATTTCTGCCGGCCTCGATAAAACCGCGACCAACGCGGCAAACGCTGCGCAGAACCGTTCTGGTGCCACCATGGATGTCCAGAGCGCCGCCGATGACACCGGTTTACCGATGCTGGTAGTGCGCGGTCCGTTCAACGTGGTATGGCAGCGCCTCCCGGCCGCACTGGAAAAAGTCGGCATGAAAGTAACTGACAGCACCCGTTCTCAGGGCAGCCTGGCGGTGACTTACAAACCGCTGTCTGACAGCGGCTGGCAGGAACTGGGCGCACGCGATCCGGGGCTGGCTTCCGGAGACTACAAACTGCAGGTCGGTGATTTAGACAACCGCAGCAGCTTGCAGTTTATCGATCCGAAGGGGCATACCCTGACGCAGAGCCAGAACGACGCGCTGGTTGCCATCTTCCAGGCAGCGTTTAGCAAGTAAAAAAACAGGGCTGGAGAAATCCGGCCCTTTTTATTTTCGTGCCACGCAAACGTGTGCGTGGCATAATATTCCTCGTTTTGAACACAAATGATCACACCCAGGAGTAATAAGATGCAAAAGCAAGCTGAGTTGTATCGTGGTAAAGCGAAGACCGTATACAGCACGGAAAACCCGGACCTGTTGGTGCTCGAATTCCGCAATGATACGTCAGCAGGGGATGGCGCGCGCATTGAGCAGTTTGATCGTAAAGGCATGGTGAACAACAAGTTTAACCATTTCATCATGACCAAACTGGCTGAAGCGGGTATCCCAACGCAGATGGAACGACTGCTCTCCGATACCGAATGCCTGGTGAAAAAACTGGACATGGTGCCCGTTGAGTGTGTGGTGCGTAACCGTGCGGCAGGCTCTCTGGTTAAGCGCTTAGGGATTGAAGAGGGTATCGAACTGAATCCACCGTTGTTCGATCTGTTCCTGAAAAACGATGCCATGCACGACCCGATGGTCAATGACTCCTACTGCGAAACCTTTGGCTGGGTGAGCAAAGAAAATCTGGCACGTATGAAAGAGCTGACTTACAAAGCCAACGACGTGTTGAAAAAGTTGTTTGATGACGCAGGGCTGATCCTCGTTGACTTCAAACTGGAGTTTGGTCTGTACAAAGGCGAAGTGGTACTCGGTGATGAATTCTCTCCGGACGGAAGCCGTCTGTGGGACAAAGAGACCCTCGATAAAATGGACAAAGACCGTTTCCGTCAGAGCCTGGGTGGTCTGATTGAAGCTTACGAAACCGTGGCGCGCCGTCTGGGTGTGAAACTCGACTAAGCTACCTTCCGGGCCGGAGTGCTCTCTTCGGCCTGTTCTCTCCCTTCCGATCGCGCTTTCCTGTGGTAATCTTGCGCTGAACCACCTACGATCATCTTCATAATGAACAAAGTGTTGAGGTAATTATGCGCTGGCAAGGGCGTCGTGAAAGTGACAATGTGGAAGACAGACGCAGTAACTCCGGGGGCGGTCCGTCTTTTGGTGGCCCTGGGTTTCGTCTGCCCAGTGGCAAAGGTGGGCTTATTCTGCTCATCGTGGTTCTGGTGGCAGGGTATTATGGTGTCGATCTCACGGGGCTGATGACGGGACAACCGATCTCACAACAGCAGTCCCCACGCTCCATCAGCCCGAATGAGGATGAAGCGGCTAAATTTACCTCGGTGATTCTGGCGACAACGGAAGATACCTGGGGACAGCAGTTTGAAAAGATGGGGCGCACTTATCAACAGCCGAAGCTCGTGATGTACCGCGGGGCAACGCGCACCGGATGTGGGACCGGACAATCCATTATGGGGCCGTTTTACTGCCCGGCAGATGGTACGGTTTATATCGATCTCTCCTTCTATGATGACATGAAAAACAAGCTGGGTGCCGGAGGCGACTTTGCGCAGGGTTATGTTATTGCGCATGAAGTCGGGCATCACATCCAGAAACTGCTGGGGATTGAACCGAAAGTCCGCCAGATGCAGCAGAATGCGTCGCAGGCTGACATCAACCGCCTTTCCGTACGGATGGAATTGCAGGCTGACTGCTTTGCGGGCGTCTGGGGCCACAGCATGCAGCAGCAGGGCGTGCTGGAGTCTGGCGACCTGGAAGAGGCGCTGAATGCCGCCGAAGCGATTGGCGACGATCGCCTGCAGCAGCAAAGTCAGGGCCGCGTTGTTCCGGACAGCTTTACCCACGGTACCTCGGAACAACGCTATACGTGGTTTAAACGCGGTTTTGATAGCGGAAACCCGGATCAATGTAATACCTTTGGCAAAGGTTTCTAACGTCTGGGGCAGGGATGTCTGGTCTTACCGTGCTGCGTGCGCTTACTGAGCAAATGACCCGGGAGGGGATTCGCCGCTTGCTGGTGCTGAGCGGCGAAGTCACCTGGTGTCATCAACAAATACACAGACTGCGCGATACGTTACCCGGTGACTGGCTGTGGGTGGCACCCGAAGCTCCCGCAGAACCTCATTGTACGCCTCAGGCATTCCAGACCTTGCTCGGACGTGAATTTCACCATGCCATCTTCGATGCGCTGTCAGGCTTTGATGCCTCGGCCTTTGCGGCCCTGAGCGGAACGTTGCGTGCGGGCAGTTGGCTGGTGTTACTGACCCCGCCGCTTGAGCGCTGGCATCAATGCGCTGATGCCGATTCCGTGCGCTGGAGCGATTGCGCACATCCCATCCCGACCCCCCATTTTATTCACCGTATCCGTCAAATCATTGAGACCGATGCGCAAACGGTGTGCTGGCAACAGCCTCAGCCGTTTACTGCGCCTCGTTTCCCTGAGCGTCCTGCGTGGGGGCCCGCGACCGGTGCTCCTCTTCCAGAGCAGGAAGCCATCGTGCAACAACTGCGACAGATGCCAGAGGGAATAGCGGCGGTAACGGCGGCACGCGGACGGGGGAAATCGGCGCTGGCAGGGCAGCTAATCTCGGGCATAAAAGGCAATGCTATCGTCACCGCGCCCGCGAAAGCGGCAACGGATGTGCTGGCGCAGTTTGCTGGTGAAAAGTTTTGTTTTATGGCTCCCGACGCCCTGTTAGCAACGGATGTCAGTGCTGACTGGCTGGTGGTGGATGAAGCGGCGGCGATCCCCGCGCCCCTCCTGTTGCGGCTGGTGTCCCGATTTCCACGAACGTTACTGACTACGACCGTCCAGGGTTATGAAGGTACCGGACGCGGTTTTCTGTTGAAGTTTTGCGCCCGTTTTCCACATTTGCAGCGTTTTGAACTCCAGCAGCCCGTTCGCTGGGCGCAGGGATGTCCGCTGGAGAAAATCGTCAGCGACATGCTGGTTTTTGACGATGACAGTTTCGCCACTCCCCCACAGGGCAATATCGCGATTTCCCGGTTCGAACAGGATCTCTGGCAGACACAGCCGGAAATTCCGTTGGCGGCGTATCGGCTGCTTTCAGGCGCGCATTACCGTACTTCGCCCCTGGATTTACGCCGTATGATGGACGCGCCGGGCCAGCATTTTCTCCAGGCCACCTGTGAGGGGAAGAGTGCTGGCGCGCTGTGGCTGGTGGATGAGGGCGGTCTTAGCGCTGAACTCAGTCAGGCGGTATGGGCGGGATTTCGACGACCGCGTGGCAATCTTGTTGCGCAGTCACTGGCGGCGCACGGTGGCGACCCGCTGGCGGCAACGCTGAAAGGTCGCCGGGTGAGTCGTATTGCCGTCCACCCAGCACGGCAGCGAGAGGGGATCGGGCAGCGGCTGATCGCCGGGGCTCATGCCGCCAACGGTGACTATCTTTCCGTGAGTTTTGGCTATACGCCTGAGCTCTGGCGTTTCTGGCAGCGCTGTGGCTTTATTCTGGTGCGTATCGGTAATCACAAAGAAGCCAGCAGTGGCTGCTATACCGCGATGGCGCTCTTGCCATTAAGTGAGGCGGGAACGCGACTGGCTCGTTATGAACATAACCGGTTACGCCGGGATGCCGATATTCTCGCGCGGTGGAACGGTGAAGCGATCCCGGTTGAACCGTTAAAAGCGACTACGCTTAATGAAGATGACTGGCAGACGCTGGCGGGGTTTGCTTTTGCGCATCGCCCGTTGCTGACCTCTCTCGGTTGTCTGAACCGTCTGCTGATGACCAGCACGCAAGCGCTGCCAGCGCTACGGGGGGGCCTGTTGTCGCAGCGTAATGACGCGGATCTTTGTCTGGAATTGCACCTTTCCGGGCGCAAAGCATTGTTGAAACGTCAACGGGAAGAGGCGGCCCAGGCGCTTGCTTCGCTGGATCCCACGCGGACTGAGCATCACCGCAATCGCATTCTGCAATGGCAATTTTTTCACTAACTCCTTCAATTTTCTGGCATGGTCATTGCGATTGAGCGGCGTAAAATTAACGACATCAGTTAAGGAGATCGCCATGAAACATGACCATTTTGTTGTTCAAAGCCCGTCTAAACCCGCTCAACAGTTATTGTTGCTGTTTCATGGCGTGGGCGATAACCCCGTCGCGATGGGCGAGATTGGTTCGTGGTTTGCTCCGCTCTTTCCGGACGCGCTGGTGGTCAGCGTGGGCGGCCCGGAACCAAGCGGTCCGGCATCGGGTCGTCAGTGGTTTTCCGTGCAGGGCGTGACGGAGGACAATCGTCAGGAACGGATTGATGCGATCATGCCTGTGTTTATTGAAACCGTCCGCTACTGGCAAAAACAGAGTGGCGTCGGGGCCAATGCGACGGCGTTAATTGGCTTCTCTCAGGGGGCGATTATGGCGCTGGAAAGCATCAAAGCTGAACCCGGTCTGGCGTCGCGCGTGATTGCGTTTAATGGTCGCTACGCCAGTCTGCCGGAAACGGCAACGACGGCCACCACAGTGCATCTGATTCACGGTGGTGAAGACCGTGTTATCGAGCTTTCACATGCGGTAGCCGCACAGGACGCGCTGTTAAGCGCCGGGGGCGATGTCACGCTGGATATTGTGGACGATCTGGGACATGCGATTGATGACCGAAGCATGCAGTTTGCGCTCGACCATCTGCGTTATACCGTACCGAAGCACTACTTTGATGAAGCGCTAAGCGGCGGCACACCAGACGATGACGATGTGATTAAGATGATCTAAAAAAGAAGGCCGGATGGGATACCCCTCCGGCCTTTGCTTATTTCTTCGGTTGGTCTTTCTTCGGCCAGTCGTCGTCATCATCCCATTTATCGTTAAAGTCACGATGCGGGGGAAGCTCCGGTTTGTTGGCGAGAAATTTTTTATGGTCGACGCGTTTGAGATCCTTGATCACATTCAGCAGTACGCCCACTAAAAAAACTAATACCAGAATCCACCAATATTTAGCCAGCCAGTCCATGCGCTTTACCTCTTAAAGGAACGTCGTCAGGCGACAAGTTGTTCCATGATACGTTGATACATACGGGCGAGCAGTTGCAGGTCGGCGGCATTCACGCATTCATTGATTTTATGAATTGTGGCATTCACCGGGCCGAGTTCCACGACCTGCGCTCCCATGCGCGCGATGAAACGTCCATCAGACGTGCCGCCTGTGGTCAGTAACTGCGGTTTGATTTCATTATAGTGCTCAATCGCGTTCACTACCGCATCCACCAGTTTACCGCGCGCAGTCAGAAATGGCTGACCGGAGAGCCACCAGTCGACGGTATAACGCAACTGATGTTTATCAAGCAGCGCATGAACCCGCTCTTTGATCATGTCGTCAGTCAGTTCGGTACTGAAACGGAAGTTGAACTGGACGAACAGTTCGCCCGGGATGACGTTATTACTGCCGGTTCCCGCCTGAACATTGGCAATCTGCATGCTGGTTGCCGGGAAAAAGTCATTGCCCTGATCCCACTCCATACTAACCAGTTCATTGAGCATTGGCGCGGCCCGGTGGACCGGGTTATCGGCCAGGTGCGGATAGGCGACATGCCCCTGCACGCCGTGAATGGTCAGATTACAGGTGAGAGAACCACGACGACCGTTTTTCACCACATCGCCAACCACTTCGGTGCTGGATGGTTCGCCGACCAGACAGTAATCCAGCCGCTCATTGCGCGCCATCAGCGCGTCGACCACTTTCACGGTCCCGTTTTTCGCACTGGCCTCTTCATCCGAGGTAATCAGAAACGCCAGACGACCTTTGTGGTTTGGGTGCTGCGCGACAAAGCGTTCCGCCGCGACAACCATCGCCGCCAGAGAACCTTTCATATCCGCAGCACCGCGACCAAACAACATTCCGTCGCGGATGGTGGGGTCGAAAGGTGGGTTGATCCAGCGATCGGCATCACCCGCAGGCACGACATCAGTGTGACCGGCAAACGCCAGCGTCTCACCCTGTCCGCGCCATGCCCAAAAATTCTGTGTATCCGCAAAATCCATACGCTCAACGGTAAAACCGATCGCGCGCAGGCGTTCAATCATTAACGCCTGACATCCCGCATCATCCGGGCTCAGGGAAGGGCGGCGAATAAGCTGCTGTGTCAGCTCAATAACCGGGCACGACATAGACTACACCTCGTCAAAAAACTGCTGATAACTGGATTCACTAAAACCCAGCAGCATAGGCTTCCCGGGCGCGCAGAGCAATGGTCGTTTGATGATCGCGGGCATTTCAGTCATTAATGCGGCGGCGGACGCTGCATCAGTGATGTTATTGCGCGTCGCCTCATCCAGTTTGCGCCACGTGGTGCCACGGGTGTTAAGCAGTGCTTCCCAACCTAACTCTTTGATAAACGAACCAAGCAACGCGTTATCCAGACCATCAACGCGGTAATCATGGAAACGATACGCAATGTTTTGAGCCTCCAGCCAGCGGCGGGCCTTTTTAATGGTGTCGCAATTTTTAATGCCGTAGAGGGTAACCATGTGCATCCTTATTATCTGAAACTGGTTATTTAGTCATGAATATCGTTACGAGTGATAATACATGTTGTCATTTAATCGTGATCGGGGAATATAACATTGTTGAGGTATTGTGAATAATAATTCCCGAAAGATCATACCGCTCACACTTAACCACAATTAAGAATTTATCCTATGTTATCTGGCTGTTTCATAAACGAAATTGAAGAGTATGAGATTAGGTATGATTGTTTCAAATTATTGCTGTAAATCACATAAAAATGATGAAGACCGCGCCATAGTGATGATATCGCCAGATACCCAGGAGGATGTAATTACAGTAATCGGTTAATTTGTCTTCACCTTGAGATAATGTTTTTGTAGAATACGCATAATAAGAAGCAGAGGTTGTTATGATTGAACGTGAACTGGGGAACTGGAAAGATTTTATCGAAGTGATGCTTCGCAAATAAATTTCTGGAAGGATATCCAATAAGAGAACATACCGTGTGGGACTGACCACACCGAAAAGGCGACCCGTTGGCAGGTCGCCTTTTTTATGCCTTATTCCGGACGCGGCTTCAGCGGAAAGCGACGACGCACCAACACAAAGAACAGCGGGACGAAGTAAATCGCCAGTATCGTGGCTGAGATCATACCTCCCATGACGCCCGTTCCCACCGCGTGCTGACCACCGGAGCCTGCACCGCTGCTGGTTGCCATGGGCAGCACGCCAAAGATAAAGGCCAGTGACGTCATCAGGATTGGGCGTAAACGCTGGCGACACGCGTGCAGAGTGGCATCCAGCAGATCATGTCCTTTCTCATTCATCTCATTGGCAAATTCAACAATCAGTATGGCGTTTTTCGCCGAGAGGCCAATAACCGTCAGTAATCCCACCTGGAAGTAAACATCGTTTTCCAGTCCCCGCATCCAGGTGGCAAGCAGGGCGCCGATGACGCCCAGCGGCACCACCAGCATCACCGAGAACGGCACCGACCAGCTCTCATACAGCGCCGCCAGACACAGGAACACCACCAGCAGTGAAATGGCATACAGCGCCGGGGCCTGGGCACCGGAGAGCCGCTCCTGATACGACATCGCGGTCCACTCCAGACCAAAGCCGGTTGGCAACTGGCGTACCAGCGATTCCATCACATCCATTGCCGTACCGGTACTGACGCCGGGGGCGGCTTCACCAACGATTTCAACGGCGGAATATCCGTTATAGCGCTCCAGACGCGGCGAACCGGTTTCCCAGCGTGAGGTCGCGAACGCGGAGAAGGGAACCATGCCGCCGCTGTTATTTCGCACATACCACAGGTTGATATCATTTGGCAGCATGCGGTATTTTGCGGCGGCCTGGACATAGACTTTCTTCACGCGACCGCGATCCATAAAGTCGTTGACGTAACTCGATCCCCACGCCGTCTGCAACGTATCGTTGATGTCGTCAATCGAGACGCCCAGCGCCTGCGCTTTGCGCTGGTCGATATCGATTTGCAACTGGGGACTGTCATCCAGACCATTGTGGCGGACACGGGTCAGCGAACTGTCCTGCGAGGCCAGACGAATCAACTGGTCGCGCGCGGCCATCAGGGCATCATGACCTGCGCCTGCGTGATCCTGCAACTCCATGTCAAAGCCCGCTGAACTACCCAGACCGCTGATGGCAGGGGGGCTGCTGGCGAAAACCCGCGCCTCTTTGATGTTGTTAAACGCTTTGGTTGCCCGTTCGATAATCGCAAACGAGGTGCCGGTTTTGCTGTCGCGTTCGCCCCAGTCTTTCAGACGCACAAACATGCGGGCCACGTTCTGACCGTTGCCTCCCGGCCCGGAACCCACCGTTGCAAAGACGGACTGGATATTCTCTTTCTCCTGGGTGAAGAAATACTTCTCCACTTCCTGCACCACTTTTAAGGTTTGTTGCTGTGTTGAACCACTGGGTAACTGCACAGAGGTGATAAACATCCCCCGGTCTTCCAGCGGCAAAAAAGAGGTTGGCAAACGCAGGAACAGAACCACCATTGCTCCGAGCAACAGTCCATAAATCAGGATCCAACGCAGGCTGCGATGCAGAATTCTGGCGACGCCTTTTTCGTAGCGTTCGGCATTACGATTGAAGGTGCGGTTAAACCAGCCGAAGAAACCAGTTTGTCCGTGATGTTCACCTTTATGCAGCGGTTTAAGCAGCGTGGCGCACAGGGCGGGCGTAAGGATCATCGCCACCAGAACGGAGAGCACCATCGCCGCCACAATGGTAATGGAGAACTGACGATAGATGGCTCCGGTAGTGCCGCCAAAGAACGCCATAGGGACAAACACTGCCGACAGCACCATTGCAATACCGACCAGCGCGCCCTGAATCTGTCCCATCGATTTTCGTGTCGCTTCGCGTGGTGTAAGCCCTTCTTCGCTCATAATACGTTCGACGTTTTCCACCACCACGATGGCGTCATCCACCAGCAGGCCGATCGCCAGCACCATCGCAAACATGGTTAGCGTGTTGATACTGTAACCAAAGGCGTAGAGCACCGAGAAGGTGCCCATCAGCACCACCGGTACGGCTATTGTGGGGATCAGCGTGGCGCGGAAGTTTTGCAGGAACAGGTACATAACGAGGAAGACCAGCGCGATGGCTTCGAGCAGGGTTTTCACCACATCTTCAATCGACGCTTTCACAAAAGAGGTGGTTTCATACGCCACCTTGTATTCCAGTCCGTGCGGGAAGTATTGCGCCAGTTCATCCAGACGTTCGAGCACCTGTGTTGCGGTCGCCATTTCGTTAGCGCCCGACGCCAGTTTTATACCCAGCCCCGACGCTGCGTTGCCATTAAACCGGCTGAGATAATCGTATTTTTCCGCGCCCATTTCGACCGTTGCGACATCACCTAACGTCACTTCTGAACCGTCCTGATTGACGCGAAGCGTGATAGCGCGGAATTGCTCCGGTGTTTGCAGCAGCGACTGGGCGTTAATGGTGGCGTTCAGCGCCTGGTTATCAACAGAAGGCGTACCGCCAAGCTGTCCTACCGCAATCTGCGCATTCTGCGACTCAATGGCATCGGTGACATCTTTTGCAGTCATCTGAAAGCTATTGAGTTTTGCTGGATCCAGCCAGATGCGCATCGAATATGGCGAACCGTAGGCATCGATGTCACCGACGCCATTCACGCGGCTAAGCGGATCCTGAATATTACTGGCCACATAGTCAGCGATATCCTGCTTGTCCATGGAACCATCGGTTGAGACGAAGGCAATCGTCAAAATGTTGGTATCCCCGGTTTTACGGACCGTGACACCCTGGTTCTGCACGGCCTGCGGCAGTTTACGCATGGCCGACTGCAACTGGTTTTGAACCTGTTGTACAGCTTCATCCGGATCGGTGCCGGCTACGAAGCTCAGGGTGACCGACGCCTGTCCGGTCCCGCTGCTTTGTGATGACATGTACATCAGGTTATCGAGACCGGTCATATTTTGCTCGATGACCTGGGTGACGGTGTTTTCCAGCGTTTGTGCTGACGCGCCGGGATAATTCGCCGAAATGCGCACGTTAGGCGGCGCCAGATCCGGATATTGCTCAACGGGTAAAGAGAAAATCGCCAGGGAACCTGTCAGACACAACAGGATAGCCAGCACCCAGGCAAAGATGGGGCGATCGATAAAGAAATTCGCCATCAGAAAGAGGACCTCATTATTCTATCTATCTTTATAGGTATGACAGTGCTTTACTGTAGCGGGAAGGTACGAGCCAAACGTGGAGAAAAAAAGGAGAAAATGTAAATTATCATGCCTGAAAGCCCCGTTTGTCAGCGTTCCGTATGTAACTGTCCTGTTTTGTGCGATGTTATGTCAGATGACTCGCATCCTCTTCTGATCCTGTTGAGCGAAAGCTAATACTTACTAACGTCCCTCCATCGGAAGGCTGTGAAAAACTCAGCGTTCCGCCAAGGCGTTCTGCGCGTTCGCGCATAATGTTCAGACCATAATGCCCTGCCGGTTCATTAGGCTCACCGATACCGACGCCGTTATCGCGAATATACACTGTGTGATCGCCATCCGGCGCCGTGACACAACTGACGGCAATCTCGCTGGCGCTGGCGTGTTTCATGGCGTTAAGGACCGCCTCACGAATAATCTGCAACAGATGCACCTGCATTTGCGCGTCAAGCGCCAGCGTCGGTAAGCGACAGTCCAGAGACAGTTTAGCGGAGGTTTGTCCTTGTAGCGCGTCAAGCATCTCATGCAACGCAGAGGGTAAATCCGCCTGTTGTAGCGTCAGGCGGAAGGTCGTCAACAGTTCACGCAACTGGCGATAAGCGTCATTCAGCGCCCGGGAGAAATCGTTCATGATAGCTTGCGCGGGAACATTGTCCTCTGGAATCGCGCGTTTAAGCAGGGTCAACTGGATACGCAAATACGAGAGTACCTGCGCCAGAGAGTCATGCAGTTCACGGGCGATAGTGGCGCGTTCCTCCATCAGTAATAACTGCTGGAAGTGTTTCTGCGCATGGTTGTAGTACAAGCCACGGCCCAACATGCTCGACACGCTGTTCAGCAGCGGGATTGCACTGGCGACATACTGGCTTTGCCAGTGCAGTTCGCCGTAGACGGTTTCTTGCATCGTTACCGGCAGGATTTGCATCGGCAGGTTGGCCTGCTTTTCCCCTTCACTGATGCGCCAGTTTTCACCGACGGTAAGCTCAAGAAATTGTGCCGCTTCGTTCTCGCGGACGATCTGCAAAATATGGCGGAAGCAGTGTACATCAATCTGGCTGGTGTTCAGCGCCTGGGAGCATTGATACAGCACCTCAAGACGGCGCTTGGCTTCATGCAGATCGTGGGTTTTTTCTTCGACCTTAGCTTCCAGCGAACGGTACAGCTTGTGTAACTCGCTCGACATCTGATTAAAGGTCTTCGCCAGCAATCCCAGTTCGTTGGTCAGGTGCGTATCCAGCGGCGGAGAGTCAAACTGGCCGTGTTCGATGCGCTGGCTTGCCATCACCAGTTGATTCAACGGGCGCACAACCTGATGGCGAATACGTCTGAGGGTGAAAAAGACGAGGGTAAAGATCCCAAAACCGCCCGCCAGCGATATTCCCACCACCAGCATCACTTTACGTTCAGCATAATGCTGTAATGCCAGGACAAAGAGATCGATCTTATCGACGTAGTCGTTGATGTTGGCCTGATACCATTTTAAATCGCCATTAACCAGACGCGCGTTCATCTCCAGCCAGTTCGCGTGCAACTGCGCATAACGGCTTTTCACCGCCTCGGGGACATACCAGGCATTCAGATTGTTCAACGCGGAAGAATTAAGCGCCTGCTGGAATAACTGGCGATGGGCATTTAACTGTGGGCTGTTGCTTTGCAGATCGTAACCCAGGCGATAACTCTGCATGCGCAAAGACCCCGCCACGTTAATGGCTTCGGCATCCCGCAAACTGCTTGCCAGCGTCAATAGCGCCACGCCCGTCGAGAGAATGGAGAGCAGGACAATATAAAAAAAGGCACGGGCAAGACTGGCCGAGACAGGGCGTTTGACAATCACACGCGTCATTTCCTTTAAAGTGCTTACGGTGAAAAATCTCTTGCAGTTCCGAAACGCAATTTCACCCAGGCTGAAATAAATTGATCTGCCACAGGTTCTGTAGAAATAGATGGGCTTCCTGGGCAAATGGACATTGCCGACATGCGGACAGTCGGTTAATAACAACGGTCATATAAAGAATAAGGTTTTTACAACCAAAAAAGAAGGTCGCCATGAATCGTTTTATTATGGCCAATAGCCAGCAGTGCCTGGGATGTCATGCCTGCGAAGTGGCTTGCGTTATGGCCCACAATCAAGAGCAACATGTCCTGAGCCAACGTCACTATCAGCCCCGGATCGCCGTGATTAAACATCAGCATCAGCGCAGCGCGGTGACCTGTCACCACTGTGAAGATGCGCCCTGCGCCCGCAGTTGTCCCAACGGCGCAATCAGCCACATTAACGACAGTGTGCAGGTCAATCAGCAAAAGTGCATTGGCTGCAAATCCTGCGTGGTGGCGTGTCCGTTTGGCACCATGCAGATTGTGCTGGCGCCTGTCGCGAAAGAAAAGGTTAAAGCGGCGGCGCACAAATGCGATCTCTGTCTGGGGCGCGAAAACGGCCCCGCCTGCGTGGAAAACTGCCCGGCTGATGCGCTGCAACTGGTGACGGAAGGAGCGTTAACCCGCCTGGCAAAGGCGCGGCGTTTGCGTACCGCCCGCCAGGAAAGTCAACCCTGGCATGCGGATGCGACGGTGTCGGCGTCAAGTGGGATAAGCAAAATTGAGCAAATGCGCGCGACACCTGCGCGAGGCGAACCGGATAAGCTGGCCATTGAGGCGCGTAAGACCAGCTTTGACGAAATCTATCTGCCATTTCGTACCGCGCAGGCGGAACAGGAAGCTTCCCGCTGCCTGAAATGCGGTGAGCACAGTATCTGCGAATGGACCTGCCCGCTGCACAACCATATTCCACAGTGGATAGAACTGGTGAAGGCCGGGAATATTGACGCGGCGGTGGAGTTGTCACACCAGACGAACTGTCTGCCGGAGATTACCGGTCGCGTCTGCCCGCAGGATAGGCTGTGCGAAGGGGCCTGTACGGTGCGTGATGAGCACGGCGCAGTGACCATCGGCAATATTGAGCGTTATATCTCCGATCGCGCGTTGGCTAAGGGCTGGCGGCCGGATCTCAGCCAGGTTCAAAACGTGGATAAACGTGTCGCCATTATTGGCGCCGGTCCGGCAGGCCTTGCCTGTGCTGACGTGCTGGCGCGTCATGGCATCAGCGCCACCGTTTTTGACCGCCATCCTGAAATTGGCGGACTGCTAACTTTTGGCATCCCGGCCTTCAAACTGGATAAATCGTTGCTGGCGCGTCGCCGGGAAATTTTCAGCGCCATGGGTATTCATTTTGAGTTGAATTGCGAAGTGGGCAAAGACGTCGAAATGGCGGCGTTGTTACAGGATTATGACGCCGTGTTTGTCGGCGTGGGCACCTACCGTTCAATGAAGGCCGATCTGCCCAATGAAGATGCGCCGGGCGTTTACGACGCGCTGCCCTTCCTGATCGCTAATACCAAACAGATGATGGGGCTCCAGGAACTCCCCGCAGAACCTTACATTGACACCGCCGGGCTGAATGTCGTTGTGCTGGGCGGCGGCGATACGGCGATGGACTGCGTGCGTACCGCGCTGCGTCATGGCGCAAGCCAGGTAACCTGTGCGTATCGCCGGGATGAAGCCAATATGCCCGGTTCGAAAAAAGAGGTAAAAAACGCTCGCGAAGAAGGGGCGGCGTTCGAGTTTAACGTTCAGCCGATTGAACTGGAGCTGAACGCAGAAGGGCGCGTCTGCGGCGTTCGCTTCCTGCGTACACAACTGGGAGAACCTGATGCCCAGGGGCGTCGGCGTCCGGTGCCCATCGCGGGCAGCGAATTTGTCATGCCCGCCGATGCCGTGATCATGGCGTTTGGTTTCCATCCGCACGGAATGCCGTGGCTGGAGAAACATGGCGTAACCGTGGATAACTGGGGGCGGATCGCCGCCAATGTTGAGAGCACGTATCGCTACCAGACCAGCAATCCGAAGATCTTTGCTGGTGGTGACGCCGTTCGCGGCGCCGATCTGGTCGTTACGGCAATGGCGGAAGGACGCCATGCCGCGCAGGGGATCATCGACTGGTTAGGGGCTACAAACGTTTAACTATCCTGTAGGCCGGATAAGGCGTAGCCGGCATCCGGCTACCCGCGCCTGATGGCGCTGCGCTTATCAGGCCTACAATTCACCGCTATCCGGCATAAATCAGCCTTATCTTACACAGACAAAACCGGATTCGCGGCGTAGTATGATTTCTCTTCTTACGCTGTGGAGCCGGTATGTCGCAAAAAATCACCCTCGTTAAAGATAAAGTCCTCTCTGATAATTATTTTATCCTGCGCAATATCACTTATGACCTGACCCGTTCGAATGGCGAAGTGATCCGCCACAAGCGTGAGGTATACGATCGCGGGAATGGCGCCACGATCCTGTTGTACAACGCAGAGAAAAAGACCGTGGTACTGATTCGCCAGTTCCGCGTAGCCACGTGGGTCAACGGCAACGAAAGCGGGCAGTTGATCGAAACCTGCGCCGGATTGCTGGATAACGACGAACCCGAAGCCTGCATTCGCAAAGAGGCCATTGAAGAGACCGGCTACGAAGTCGGTGAAGTGCGCAAACTCTTTGAGCTGTACATGTCGCCCGGCGGCGTGACGGAGCTGATTCACTTTTTTATTGCGGAATATAGCGAAAACCAGCGCGCCAATGCCGGAGGCGGCGTCGAAGATGAAGATATTGAGGTGCTGGAATTGCCGTTCAGCCAGGCGCTGGAAATGGTTAAATCCGGCGAGATACGAGACGGTAAGACCGTGTTATTGCTCAATTATTTGCAATCATCTCACTTAATGGATTGATAAATAAACGTTATATTTCTTTACCTATGCGCAATGCTATCCGACAAATCCGATTGAGCATGCCCTGCGGCACAACGAAGATACGACCTGTGTTGTTGCTTTGACATCTGGGGTTATCACCGTCCATGCGCTATCGCGTTATTTTTTTTATCCTGCTCGGTCTGATTCCGGTCCGTTTGCTGTGGGCCGCGCCCGCGCAACAGGCTTTTTCTGACTGGCAGGTGACCTGTAATAACCAAAATTTCTGCGTTGCGCGTAATACCGGTGAACATGGCGGTCTGGTGATGACCTTAAGCCGTAGCGCCGGGGCGCATACTGATGCCGTTTTGCGCATTGATCTCGGCGGATTGACTGCGCCTGCCAACGAAGCGGATATTGCCCCACGCCTGTTGCTGGACGGCAAACCGTTGCCGCTGACTAGCGAACGCTGGCGCATCACGCCGTGGCATCTGATGACCGACGACACGTCGACGATAGCGGGCTTTTTACAAACGATTCAGGAAGGGAAAGCGCTGACTTTGCAAAAGGGCAAACAGGCGATCTCACTGACCGGGCTGAAGGCGGCGCTGTTATTTATCGATGCGCAACAAAAGCGTGTGGGCAGTGAAACCGCGTGGATTGAAAAAGGCGACGATCCACCGCTCAGCGTTCCTCCTGCTCCGGCGCTGAAAGGCGTGGCGGTCGTCAACCCCACGCCCACGCCGCTCTCTCTCGATGAACGTAACGATCTGCTTGATTATGGTAACTGGCGCATGGAGGGGATTCGCTGTTCGCTGGATCCCTCACGCCGTGAAGTTCGTGTTACCGCTCTCACCGATGATAAAGCCCTGATGATGATTGCCTGCGAAGCCGGGGCGTACAACACCATTGATTTGGCCTGGATTGTGTCACGGAAAAAACCGCTGGCTTCTCATGCAGTGCGCTTACGTTTACCGTTTAACCGCGGTGCGGAAAGCAATGATATGGAGCTGATGAACGCGGTGTTTGACGAGAAGTCGCGGGAGTTGATCACCCTGGCAAAGGGGCGAGGGTTAACCGACTGCGGGATCCAGACGCGCTGGCGTTTTGACGGCCAGCGATTTCGTCTGGTGCGTTATGCCGAAGAGCCAAGCTGTGATGGCTGGCATGGACCAGATGCCTGGCCCACGCTGTGGATAACGCGTTAATTTTCTGTCGGATGGCGACTGCGTCTTATCCGACCTACGAAACGCTATTTGTTGGCCGGATAAGACGCGTCAGCGTTGTCATCCGGCGTTGCTATCTGTAGGCCGGATAAGACGCGTGAGCGTTGTCATCCGGCGATGCCATCTGTAGGCCGGATAAGACGCGTCAGCGCCGTCATCCGGCGTTGCTATCTGTAGGCCGGATAAGACGCGTCAGCGCCGTCATCCGGCGATGTTATCTGTAGGCCGGATAAGACGCGTGAGCGTCGTCATCCGGCGATGCTATCTGTAGGCCGGATAAGACGCGTTAGCGTCGTCATCCGGCGTTGCGGACGTCAGACTTTCAATACCTTATGCGCTTTCTCCACAATGTTCTCGACCGTAAAGCCAAAGTACGGGAACAGCTTTTCTGCCGGTGCTGATTCACCATAACCCGTCATCCCGACAATCGCCCCCTTTAACCCCACGTATTTGTACCAGTAATCGGCGATACCCGCTTCCACTGCCACACGAGCACTGACATTCGACGGCAGTACCGATTCACGATACGCCTCATCCTGGGCATCAAAAATATCCGTTGAGGGCAGGGAGACGACGCGCACGTTGCGTCCTTCGCCGGTCAGTTTCTCCGCCGCCTGCAGAGTAATCTCCATTTCAGACCCGGTGGCAATCAGAATAATATCCGGTTTGCCGCCGCTGTCTTTCAGCACATAGCCGCCGCGGGCAATTTGGTTAACCTGTTCCGGTGTACGCTCCACCTGCGCCAGGTTCTGCCGTGACAGGATCAGCGCCGTCGGTCCGTCATGACGTTCAACCGCCAGCTTCCAGCCAACCGCCGCTTCCACCTGGTCACAGGGGCGCCAGGTGCTGAAATTTGGCGTCAGACGCAGGCTGGCAAGCTGCTCCACCGCCTGGTGCGTCGGACCATCTTCTCCCAGACCGATGGAATCATGGGTATAGACCATGATTTGTCGTGCCTTCATCAGCGCCGCCATCCGCGCTGCGTTGCGCGCATATTCAACGAACATCAGGAAGGTGGCGGTATAGGGCACAAATCCGCCGTGATGAGCGATACCGTTGGCGATGGCGGTCATACCGAACTCACGCACGCCGTAGTGAATGTAGTTGCCTGCCACGTCTTCTTTCAGCGAGGTGGAGCCTTTCCAGATGGTCAGGTTACTCGGTGCAAGATCCGCCGACCCGCCTAACAGTTCCGGCAGCAGCGGGCCAAAGGCATTGAGGGTATTTTGCGAGGCTTTGCGGGTGGCGATTTTAGCGGGATTCGCCTGCAATTCATTAATGTATTTCTGCGTGGTTTTTTCCCACGCGTCGGGCAGTCCACCGGTCAGGCGGCGCGTAAACTCGGCGGCCAGTTGCGGATGGGCTTTCTCATACGCGGCGAATTTTTCTTTCCAGCGCTGCTGCGCTTTTTTGCCTTTCTCACGCGCGTCCCAGGCGCGGTAGATCTCTTTTGGGATCTCAAACGGTGGATGGTGCCAGCCGAGTTTCTGGCGGGTCAGCGCCACCTCTTCTTCACCCAGCGCCGCGCCGTGAGATTCCTCTTTCCCGGCTTTGTTTGGCGAGCCAAAGCCGATCACCGTCCGACAGATAATCAGCGACGGTTTGTCCTTCACGCGCTGTGCTTCCTCAATCGCTCTCTTCACGGCTTGCGGATCGTGACCGTCAATTTCATGAACCACATGCCAGTGGTAGGCTTCAAACCGTTTGGCGGTGTCATCGGTAAACCAGCCGTCGGTTTCGCCATCAATGGAGATACCGTTGTGATCGTAAAAACCGATCAGCTTGCCCAGTCCTAACGTTCCTGCCAGCGAGCAAACCTCGTGCGAGATGCCTTCCATCAGGCAGCCGTCGCCCATAAACACCCAGGTGTAGTGATCGACAATCTCGTGAGCTGGCTGATTGAACTGCGCCGCCAGCGTGCGTTCCGCAATCGCCAGACCAACGGCGTTCGCCAGCCCCTGGCCCAGCGGGCCGGTGGTGGTCTCAACGCCCGGGGTATAGCCGATTTCCGGGTGCCCAGGTGTTCTGGAGTGCAACTGGCGGAAGTTCTTCAGCTCTTCAAGCGGCAGATCGTAGCCGGTCAGGTGCAGCAGGCTATACAGCAGCATTGACGCGTGGCCGTTAGAGAGAATAAAACGGTCGCGGTCATACCAGGTTGGATCGCTCGGGTTGTGCTTGAGGAAATCGTTCCACAGCACTTCAGCAATATCCGCCATGCCCATTGGCGCGCCGGGGTGACCAGAGTTGGCTTTCTGAACGGCATCCATACTGAGCGCACGAATGGCATTGGCAAGGTCTTTACGGGACATAGGTAACTCCATGGCAAGATTTAGAGTTTGGCGGCAAGCAGGTCTTCCAGTTTGCGTTGGTCAACGGCGAACAGACGAATACCGTCAGAGAGTTTTTCTACGGCCATCGCGTCCTGATTGTGTTCCCAGCGGAATTCCGCTTCGGTCATGGGCGACGGGCGAGGGAAGGTTTGCGACGATGGCACCAGTTTGCGAATAACCGGCTCATCTTTTTCCTGCAACTCTTTCAGCAGGTTCGGCGCAATGGTTAGCCGATCGCAGCCCGTCAGGGCGAGGATCTGCTCCGTGCGGCGGAAACTGGCGCCCATGACGATCGTGTCATAGCGATGTTGTTTGAAATAATCGTAGATATTACGCACGGACTTCACGCCCGGATCTTCTTCCACCACATACGGATCCATCGGACTGCGGGCCTGATACCAGTCATAAATGCGTCCGACAAATGGCGAGATCAAAAAGACCCCCGCTTCGGCACAGGCACGGGCCTGGGCAAAGGAAAACAACAGCGTCAGGTTACAGTTGATCCCCTCTTTTTCTAACGCTTCTGCGGCGCGAATGCCTTCCCAGGTTGAGGCCAGCTTAATCAGAATGCGGGATTTCTCCACGCCCTGCTGCTGGTACAAATCGACCAGATGGCGTGCCTTTTCGATGCTCTTTTCTTTATCGAACGAGAGGCGGGCATCCACTTCAGTAGAAACGCGACCCGGAATGCTTTTCAGAATTTCCGCACCAAAATTCACGGCCAGCTTGTCGCAGGCCTGGACAACCTGCTGCTCCTGGGTTCTGCCGTGTTTTTTGCCCCACAGGACTGCATCGTCAATCAGATGGGCATAGTGCGCCAGCCCGGCGGCCTTCAGCAGCAGCGAGGGGTTGGTGGTGGCATCCTGGGGTTGGTAATGACGAATGGACTCAATATCGCCGCTGTCGGCCACAACAGTGGTGAATTGTTTGATGCCGTCTAACTGGTTCATAGGAAATACTCCTTGAAAAGTAAGGTGTTAGGTGAGTGCTTTAATTCACACTTCTGAGAAATAGATGAGGTGCACCACAAAAAAGCATAGCAGACAGGCATGGTATTGCTGGCTCAGGCAGGTAACATGGTTGTTATAAGTTGATTACAAATTCTTTATTTAAGTCGTGATAGTTTGGTGACCTTCAAAGTTTGCGTCCCGCAGTGCGGTGATAATGTGCGACGCATCAGACTCCGTGTGACTTTTTTGAACGATACGTGAAAGGAACAACAAGATGGATGACCAGTTAAAACAAAGCGCTCTTGATTTCCACGAATTCCCGATACCAGGTAAAATCCAGGTCTCTCCGACCAAACCTCTTGCCACACAGCGCGATCTGGCGCTGGCCTACTCGCCAGGCGTCGCGGCTCCCTGCCTTGAAATCGAAAAAGACCCGTTGGCAGCGTACAAATATACCGCCCGTGGCAACCTGGTTGCGGTGATTTCAAACGGCACGGCGGTGCTGGGGTTAGGCAATATCGGCGCGCTGGCCGGTAAGCCGGTAATGGAAGGCAAAGGCGTTCTGTTTAAGAAATTCGCCGGTATTGACGTATTTGATATCGAAGTCGATGAACTCGATCCGGATAAATTTATCAACGTCGTTGCCGCGCTGGAACCCACATTTGGCGGGATCAACCTGGAAGACATCAAAGCGCCGGAGTGTTTCTACATCGAGCAGAAGCTGCGCGAGCGCATGAATATTCCGGTGTTCCATGACGATCAGCATGGCACCGCGATCATCAGTACCGCTGCCATCCTTAACGGCTTGCGGGTGGTAGAGAAAAACATCTCTGATGTGCGAATGGTCGTGTCTGGCGCAGGGGCAGCGGCGATCGCCTGTATGAACCTGCTGGTAGCGCTGGGGATGCAGAAGCACAACATCGTGGTTTGCGACTCGAAAGGGGTTATCTACAAAGATCGCGAACCGAACATGGCGGAGACCAAAGCGGCCTACGCGGTAGAAGACAATGGCAAACGCACGCTGGATGACGTGATCGACGGGGCAGACATTTTCCTCGGCTGCTCCGGTCCGAAAGTGCTGACTCAGGAGATGGTCAAGAGAATGGCCCGCGCGCCGATGATCCTGGCGCTGGCGAACCCGGAACCGGAAATCCTGCCGCCGCTGGCAAAAGAGGTGCGCCCGGATGCCATCATCTGTACCGGGCGTTCTGACTATCCGAACCAGGTTAACAACGTGCTGTGCTTCCCGTTCATCTTCCGTGGGGCGCTGGATGTGGGCGCGACGGCGATCAACGAAGAGATGAAGCTGGCTGCGGTTCACGCGATTGCGGAACTGGCGCACGCCGAGCAAAGCGAAGTGGTGGCCTCAGCCTATGGCGATCAGGATCTGAGCTTCGGTCCGGAATACATCATTCCTAAACCGTTCGATCCGCGTCTGATTGTCAAAATCGCCCCGGCCGTTGCCAAAGCGGCGATGGAGTCCGGCGTGGCGAAACGCCCGATTGCCGATTTCGACGCCTATGTCGATAAGCTGACGGAATTTGTCTACAAAACCAACCTGTTTATGAAACCGATCTTCTCGCAGGCGCGTAAAGATCCGAAGCGCGTCGTGCTACCGGAAGGCGAAGAGGCACGCGTACTGCACGCCACGCAGGAACTGATCACGTTGGGGCTGGCGAAGCCTATCCTGATCGGTCGTCCGAGCGTCATCGAGATGCGCATTCAGAAACTGGGACTCCAGATCAAAGCCGGTGTCGATTTTGAGATCGTGAACAACGAATCCGATCCGCGCTTTAAAGAGTACTGGAGTGAGTATTATCAGATCATGAAGCGTCGTGGCATTACCCAGGAGCAGGCCCAGCGTGCGGTGATCGCGAATACCACGGTAATTGGCGCAATCATGGTACAACGTGGCGAAGCGGATGCGATGATCTGCGGTACTATCGGCGATTACCACGAGCACTTCAGCGTGGTGAAAGAGGTGTTTGGCTACCGTGAAGGGGTCCACACTGCCGGGGCGATGAATGCGTTGCTGCTGCCGAGCGGCAACACCTTTATTGCGGATACCTACGTCAACGACGATCCGACCCCGGAAGATCTGGCGGAAATCGCTATTATGGCGGCGGAAAGCGTTCGTCGCTTTGGTATCGAACCGAAAGTGGCGCTGTTGTCACATTCGAATTTTGGTTCGTCCAAATGTCCGTCAGCGGGCAAAATGCGCGCCGCGCTGGAGCTGATTAAGATGCGTGCGCCCGATCTGATGATTGACGGTGAAATGCACGGTGATGCCGCGCTGGTGGAGAGTATCCGTCATGACCGGATGCCGGACAGCCCGCTGAAAGGGTCAGCCAATATTCTGGTGATGCCGAATATGGAAGCGGCGCGTATCAGTTACAACTTACTGCGTGTCTCCAGCTCGGAAGGCGTGACGGTGGGGCCAGTACTGATGGGGGTATCAAAACCGGTGCATGTATTAACGCCGATTGCCTCCGTTCGGCGTATCGTAAATATGGTTGCGCTGGCTGTCGTGGAAGCGCAAACACAACCGCTGTAATTTCACTTTAATTAATTCCGGCGCGGGTTTCTCCCGCGCTTTTTTATTTCTCTTTTCTAAGTGATCTACTTCACCTTTTAAATCACCTTGCCGAATTTTGTTATTTACCCTGACAAAAAATTGCCACGATAAGCTCAGTCTCAACACAGGCGGTGAGCAATGGATAAAGAACGCATCATTCAGGAATTTGTTCCCGGCAAACAGGTTACGCTGGCGCATCTCATTGCGCACCCAGGCGAGGAGCTGGCAAAAAAGATCGGCGTTCCCGAAGCGGGCGCTATTGGCATTATGACCCTGACGCCAGGGGAAACCGCAATGATAGCGGGCGATCTCGCGATGAAAGCGGCTGACGTTCATATCGGTTTTCTCGACCGGTTCAGCGGTGCGCTGGTGATTTACGGCTCAGTCGGTGCGGTCGAAGAAGCCTTGTTGCAAACGGTCAGCGGGCTGGGGCGTTTATTACAGTTCACCCTTTGCGATCTGACAAAAAGCTAATTTGAGGCGCGGATGAAACGTATTGCGTTTGTGGGCACGGTCGGCGCGGGAAAAACAACGCTTTTTAATGCACTACAGGGGAATTACTCCCTCGCCAGAAAAACGCAGGCCGTGGAATTTAATGAAAAAGGCGACATCGACACCCCCGGGGAATATTTCAGTCATCCCCGTTGGTATCACGCCTTAATTACCACGCTGCAGGATGTCGATACGCTGATTTATGTCCATGCAGCCAATGATAAAGAAAGTCGCTTACCTGCCGGACTGTTAGATATCGGTGCCAGTAAACGACACATCGCCGTTATCAGCAAAACGGATATGCCGGATGCCGACGTGACCGCGACGCGCGAATTACTGCGCGGGATTGGGTTTCAGGAGCCGATTTTCGAACTCAACAGCCATGACCCGCAAAGCGTGCAGCACCTGGTGGACTATCTGACTGAGCTTAGCCAAAAGGAGGAAGGGGCAGGTGAAAAAACTTATCACAGCTAACGATATACGTGCGGCGCACGCACGAGGCGAACAGGAGATATCGGTTGTACTCCGCGCCAGCATCATCACTCCGGAAGCCCGAGAAGTCGCGGAACTGCTGGGGGTCACTATTGTGGAAGGCGAGGAGCCGACCTCGGCGTCTGCCTGCACGGATGCGACCAAATCGGAAACCCAGCGCATTCGCGAAACCATCATCGCTCAATTGCCGGAAGGGCAGTTCACCGAGAGCCTGGTCTCGCAGCTCATGGACAAAGTGATGAAGGAAAAACAGTCGCTTGAGCAAAGTGGAATGCAGCCGGGCTTTAAATCGGTTACCGGCAAAGGCGGCATCAAAGTCATTGACGGTAGCAGCGTGAAGTTTGGTCGTTTCGACGGCGCGCAGCCGCACTGCGTCGGGCTGACGGATCTCGTCACCGAACAGGACGGCAGCAGTATGGCCGCCGGTTTCATGCAGTGGGATAACGCGTTCTTCCCGTGGACGCTGAACTACGACGAAATCGACATGGTGCTCGATGGTGAACTGCATGTTCGTCATGAAGGCGAAACGATGATTGCCAAAGCCGGGGATGTCATGTTTATCCCGAAAGGCTCAAGCATTGAATTTGGCACACCGACGACCGTGCGCTTCCTGTACGTTGCGTGGCCTGCGAACTGGCAATCGGTATGAACGATTTCATCACCGAAGCATGGCTCAGAGCGAACCATACGCTCAGCGAAGGGGCGGAAATCCATCTCCCCGCTGACGCGCGCCTGACGCCCTCTGCCCGCGAACTGCTGGAAAGCCGTCACCTGCGCATCAAGTTTCTGGATGAGCAGGGCAGTCTGTTTGTTGACGACGCGCAGCAGCAACCGCAGCCGGTACACGGTTTAACCAGTAGCGACACGCATCCGCAGGCCTGCTGCGAACTGTGCCGTCAGCCGGTGGCGAAAAAACCCGACACGCTGACTCACCTGACGGCGGAGAAAATGGTCGCCAAAAGCGACCCGCGTCTGGGCTTTCGCGCCGCGCTGGACAGCACGATTGCGCTGGCGGTATGGCTGCAAATCGAACTGGCGGAGTCCTGGCAGCCGTGGCTGGCGGATATCCGTTCGCGGCTGGGCAACATTATGCGCGCCGATGCGATGGATGAGCCGCTGGCGGCGCAGTCCATTGTCGGGCTGAGCGAAGAGGATCTGCACCGTCTTTCTCATCAGCCGCTGCGCTATCTGGATCACGATCACCTGGTGCCGGAAGCCAGCCATGGCCGCGAGTGCGCACTCCTGAATCTGCTGCGCACCAAAGTTCGCGAGACCGAGACGATCGCCGCTCAGGTCTTTATCACCCGCGGTTTTGACGTTTTGCGCCCGGACATTTTGCAGGCGCTGAACCGGCTCTCCAGCGCGGTCTACGTGATGATGATTCTGTGCGTTACAAAGCATCCGCTCAGCGTCGGTGAGATTCAACAGCGACTGGGAGGTGAACAATGATCATTGAACGCGCCCGTGAACTGGCCCTGCGCACCCCGGCCCGGGTGGTTTTTCCGGATTCGTTAGACGAACGCGTGCTGAAAGCGGCGCACTATCTGCAACATCACGGTCTGGCACGCCCGATTCTGGTGGTCAGTCCGTTCGCGTTGCGTCAGTTCGCCCTCACTCATCGGGTGGCGCTGGACGGGATTCAGGTTATCGATCCGTACAGCAATCTGGCGATGCGTGAAGCGTTCGCCCAGCGCTGGCTCGACCGTTCCGGAGAGAAAACGCCGCCGGATGCCCTTGAGAAACTCAATGATCCACTGATGTTTGCCGCGGCGATGGTCAGCGCCGGACAGGCGGATGTCTGTATCGCTGGCAATCTTTCTTCTACGGCTAACGTGCTGCGTGCGGGCTTACGCATTATTGGTTTGCAACAAGGATGCAAAACGCTGTCGTCGATCTTTTTGATGCTGCCGCAGTACGTCGGACCGGCGTTAGGGTTTGCCGATTGCAGCGTGGTGCCGCAGCCAACGGCGGCGCAACTGGCGGATATCGCCATTGCCAGCGCCGACACCTGGCGTGCCATCACCAGGGAAGAGCCGCGTGTGGCGATGCTCTCTTTCTCCAGCCATGGCAGTGCCCGCCATCCTTGCGTCGCCAACGTACAGCAAGCCACAGAGATCGTTCGCGAACGCGCGCCCACGCTGCTGGTGGACGGCGAACTGCAATTTGACGCCGCCTTTGTGCCGGAGGTCGCCGCGCAAAAAGCGCCGGCCAGTCCGCTACGGGGCAACGCCAACGTGATGGTTTTCCCGTCACTGGAGGCGGGCAATATTGGCTACAAAATCGCCCAGCGTCTGGGGGGGTATCGCGCTGTCGGGCCGCTGATTCAGGGGCTTGCCGCACCGCTTCATGACCTTTCGCGAGGCTGTAGCGTACAGGAAATTATCGAACTGGCGTTGGTGGCAGCCGTGCCGCGCCAGACTGACGTGAGCCGCGAACGTGACTCACAAACCCTGGTTGTATAAATGGTCCCGTTCTGGACCCCATGAGAGGAAAACACAATGGAAGCTTTAGGAATGATTGAAACCCGGGGCCTGGTTGCACTGATTGAGGCCTCAGATGCGATGGTAAAAGCTGCACGCGTGAAGCTGGTTGGTGTGAAACAGATTGGTGGTGGTCTGGTCACTGCGATGGTGCGTGGCGATGTCGCGGCCTGCAAAGCGGCGACCGATGCTGGTGCCGCAGCGGCACAGCGTATCGGCGAACTGGTCTCTGTTCATGTGATCCCGCGTCCGCATGGCGATCTGGAAGAAGTGTTCCCGATCAGCTTCAAAGGCGACAGCAACAATATGTAATCACTGAATGCCGGATGGCGCTGCGCTTATCCGGCCTACAGGACAGCAGCACAACCTAACCCACGGAGGCGGGTATGAAACTGGCAGTCGTCACAGGACAAATCGTTTGTACCGTACGCCATCAGGGACTGGCACACGACAAATTGCTGATGGTGGAGATGATTGACGCTCAGGGAAACCCTGATGGTCAGTGCGCCGTCGCCATCGACAGCATCGGGGCGGGAACCGGAGAGTGGGTGCTGCTGGTCAGCGGCAGTTCTGCTCGTCAGGCGCATCGCAGCGAAGCGTCACCTGTCGATCTGTGCGTGATTGGTATCGTCGATGAAGTGGTGGCTGGCGGTCAGGTGATATTCCACAAATAGGACTGAACATCATGAATCAACAGGATATTGAACAGGTGGTTAAAGCGGTACTGCTGAAAATGAAAGACAGCAGTAAGCCTGCGACCGCCGTTCATGAAATGGGCGTCTTTGCCTCCCTGGATGATGCGGTGGCGGCAGCAAAAGTCGCTCAACAGGGGCTAAAAAGCGTGGCGATGCGTCAGCTTGCTATCGCGGCCATTCGTAACGCGGGCGAAAAACACGCCAGAGAATTAGCGGAGCTTGCCGTCAAAGAGACCGGCATGGGACGCGTTGAGGATAAATTTGCTAAAAATGTGGCGCAGGCGCGCGGCACGCCGGGCGTGGAATGTTTGTCGCCGCAGGTGCTGACTGGCGATAACGGCCTGACGCTTATCGAAAATGCGCCGTGGGGCGTCGTCGCCTCAGTGACGCCATCAACTAACCCGGCGGCGACGGTGATCAATAACGCCATCAGCCTGATTGCTGCGGGTAACAGCGTGGTTTTTGCCCCCCATCCGGCGGCGAAAGGCGTCTCACAACGCGCCATCACATTGCTTAACCAGGCGGTGGTCGCCGCTGGCGGCCCGGAAAACCTGTTAGTGACCGTGGCGAATCCGGACATCGAAACCGCGCAGCGTCTGTTTAAGTACCCGGGCATTGGCCTGCTGGTGGTCACCGGCGGCGAAGCGGTAGTGGAAGCGGCCCGCAAACACACCAATAAACGCCTGATCGCAGCCGGTGCCGGTAACCCGCCGGTGGTTGTGGATGAGACGGCGGATCTGGCGCGAGCGGCGCAATCCATCGTCAAAGGCGCCTCTTTTGATAACAACATCATTTGTGCTGATGAGAAGGTGCTGATTGTTGTCGACAGCGTGGCGGATGAACTGATGCGTCTGATGGAAGACCAGCACGCAGTCAAACTGACGACGGCGCAGGCCGAACAACTCGAACCTGTGTTACTGAAAAATATCGATGAGCGCGGCAAAGGCACGGTCAGCCGTGACTGGGTGGGGCGCGATGCGGCAAAAATCGCGGCGGCAATTGGCCTGAACGTACCCGAGCAAACCCGCCTGTTGTTTGTTGAAACGCCTGCTTCCCATCCGTTTGCTGTCACGGAACTGATGATGCCGGTACTGCCGGTTGTCCGGGTGGCGAACGTTAAAGAGGCCATTGCGCTGGCGGTGCAACTGGAAGGTGGCTGTCACCACACGGCGGCGATGCACTCGCGCAATATCGACAACATGAACCAGATGGCGAACGCCATTGATACCAGCATTTTCGTCAAGAACGGACCCTGTATCGCCGGGCTGGGGCTGGGCGGTGAAGGCTGGACCACCATGACCATCACCACGCCAACCGGAGAAGGGGTGACCAGCGCGCGCACCTTTGTGCGGCTGCGTCGCTGTGTACTGGTGGATGCGTTCCGCATCGTTTAAGGAAAAAGAGATGGCATTCGACGAACAATGGCTCTCCCCCAGACTGCAAAAAGCCGCTGACCTGTGTAATCAGGCGCCCGCCGCGAGCGATTCCGCGCTGTGGCTGGGGGTCGATTTGGGCACTTGCGACGTGGTGTCAATGGTGGTCGACGGCGACGGTCAGCCGGTGGCGGTATGCCTTGACTGGGCTGATGTTGTTCGCGACGGCATCGTCTGGGATTTCTTTGGTGCGGTCACTATTGTGCGTCGCCATCTCGATACGCTTGAAAAACAGCTTGGCTGTCGGTTTACCCACGCGGCGACCTCGTTCCCGCCGGGAACCGACCCGCGCATCTCCATCAATGTGCTGGAGTCTGCCGGGCTGGAGGTCAGTCATGTACTGGATGAGCCGACGGCGGTTGCCTCCCTGCTGCAACTGGATAACGCCGGCGTCGTGGATATTGGTGGCGGCACGACCGGGATTGCCATTGTCAGACAGGGCAAGGTGACGTACTCCGCCGATGAAGCGACCGGCGGGCATCATATCTCCCTGACGCTGGCAGGTAACCGCCGCATCCCACTGGAGGACGCGGAGCAGGTCAAGCGCAGTAATGCGCAGGATATTTGGCCAGTGGTGAAGCCGGTCTACGAAAAAATGGCGGAGATCGTCGCCCGTCATATCGAAGGTCAAGGGATTGCGGATTTATGGCTGGCGGGCGGTTCCTGCATGCAGCCGGGCGTGGACGAATTGTTCCGTAAACGCTTTCCGGCGTTACAGGTGCATCTCCCGCAACACAGCCTGTTTATGACACCGCTGGCGATTGCCAGCAGCGGGAAAGAGAAAGCGGAGGGAATCTATGCAAGCTGAATTGCAGACGGCGCTCTTTCAGGCATTCGATACCCTGAATCTGCAACGCGTGAAGACATTCAGCGTACCGCCGATGACGCTGTGCGGGCTGGGGGCGCTGAGCGCCTGCGGACAGGAAGCGCAAACGCGGGGATTGAATCACCTGTTCGTGATGGTTGACAGTTTTCTGCATCAGGCGGGGATGACAGCCGGTCTTGAACGCAGCCTGGCGATGAAAGGCGTGGCGATGACGGTCTGGCCGTGTCCGGTGGGCGAACCCTGTATTACCGATGTTTGCGCGGCGGTGGCGCAATTGCGCGAGTCAAAATGCGACGGCGTGGTGGCCTTTGGCGGCGGCTCGGTACTGGACGCGGCAAAAGCGGTCGCCCTGCTGGTGACCAATCCGACGCAGACGCTGGCGGAGATGACGGAACAGAGCGCATTACGCCCACGTCTGCCGTTGATTGCCATACCCACGACCGCTGGAACCGGGTCGGAAACCACCAACGTAACGGTGATTATCGACGCGGCGACGGGGCGCAAGCAGGTGCTGGCGCATGCTTCGCTGATGCCGGACCTGGCAATCCTCGATGCCGCGCTAACCGAAGGGGTACCGCCTCATGTAACGGCCATGACCGGGATCGACGCATTGACGCACGCCGTTGAAGCTTATAGCGCGCTGAATGCCTCACCGTTCACCGACAGTCTGGCGATTGGCGCCATCGCCATGATCGGCAAATCGCTGCCGAAAGCGGTGGGCTACGGCCACGACCTGGCGGCGCGGGAGAGCATGTTGCTCGCCTCTTGTATGGCAGGGATGGCGTTTTCCAGCGCAGGGCTTGGATTGTGCCACGCGATGGCGCATCAGCCGGGGGCGACATTACACATTCCGCATGGGCAGGCGAACGCCATGATGCTGCCGACGGTGATGGGCTTTAACCGCCTGGTGTGTCGCGAACGTTTCAGCCATATCGGGCGCGCATTAACCAATAAGAAATCCGACGATCGCGACGCCATCACCGCCGTCAGCGAGTTAATTAGCGAAGTGGGCCAGACCCAACGGCTCTCTGACGTTGGGGCAACGCCCGGGCATTACAGCGCATGGGCACAAGCCGCGCTGGAGGATATTTGTATTCGCAGTAACCCACGCACCGCCACGCAGGCACAAATTGTGGATCTGTACGCGGCGGCACAATAAAAGCATACCAGGACGTAGGCCGGATAAGGCGTTCGCGCCGCCATCCGGCATAACGCGGCATCATTGCCTGATGGCGCTGCGCTTATCTGGCCTACGAAACCCCTGGCAAATGGAGATAAGGGTATGGGAATTAACGAAATCATCATGTACATCATGATGTTCTTTATGCTGATTGCCGCCGTGGACAGGATCCTGTCGC
>OKVW01000099.1_pt1 | contig 59498 bp, 67 predicted proteins | sample 1606991 | NCBI WGS metagenome assembly OKVW01 (sample SAMN03281021, study PRJEB24777) | human gut metagenome | isolation source: fecal sample PR177 from 1 month old male Malay infant, vaginal delivered... | reverse complement strand
GTGACAAGCTCGATGCTCTGAGCTGGGCCGTATACAACAAGCAGAAGCAGGAGGCCGCCCAATGAGCAACATCGACAAACGCGCACAGAAGGAGCTCTATGCGAAAGTTGAGCAGCAGGCTCATTCACTTCGTGGGAATCCTCGCGAATACCAGGCAGTAACTGGCTTGTGTCCGGTAAACGTTATCGAAATGCACGCACAGAAAATTCAGGCGCTGCTGGATGAGCTGGAAGCCAAAGACGTGACGCGGTCGGCACAGGATTACCATTTCGGCCAGCAGGCAAACCGTATCGAATCGCTGGAGAGGTCTCTTGAAGCCGCAGAGAAGCGCACAGCAGACTATCGCGACGCGCTTAATAATCTCGCCGCCGTCGCCCGTCGCTATCTGCCGGATTATGACGAGCATCCTGATATTCAGGCCGCAGACGACTTGTTAGAAAGCGCCGCTGGCATCGGTAAGGGGCGGTAAGAGAAAATGAAAAAAATAAAACATCCGGTAATTCGGTACCACGGCGGCAAGTTTCGTCTTGCAAGTTGGGTGATAAGCCATTTTCCGGCGCACCGTTGCTATGTGGAGCCGTTCGGCGGCGCTGCATCCGTCCTGCTGCGTAAAGCTCCCAGCGAGGCAGAGGTCTATAACGATCTCGACGGTGACATAGTGAACCTGTTCCGCGTGTTACGTGATGAGGTTCAGAGCAAAAAGTTGATTGAGCTATGCGCTTTAACGCCTTATTCACGTGAGGAATTTTATCGCGCTTATCAGCCGACAGATGACCACACCGAGCGTGCGCGGAGAACGGTAGTTCGTGCGGCTATGGGTTTTGGCAGCGCAGGCGCAACCAAAGGTAAGACCGGTTTTCGACTGGATACAAAGCGGAACTGCGCAACCGCTCAGGCTATTTTTGCACGGCATCCAGATAATCTTGCTGCTGTGGCCAGTCGATTTGCTGGCGTACTCGTTGAAAATCGCGACGCGATACAATGTATGCGGGACCACGATACAGCGAGCACATTACATTTTGTTGACCCTCCGTATATGCATGACACCCGCGTTAGCGTGGCAAAAAACAGCGCATACCGTTTCGAAATGACAAATAACGACCACAAAAACTTACTTTCCAGTCTCAAGGATTTAAGCGGGATGGTCATCATCTGTGGGTATGAGAGCGATTTATATAACGATGCGCTGGCGGGTTGGCAGAAAGTCACACGCACTACTGCGGCAAATGGTCATTCTGGTTCAGTACAGCGTACTGAGTGCCTTTGGATTAACCCAGCAGCACAGAAGAAAAAACTAACGGAGACGCCCCGCAAGGGGCGGTAAGAGAATGACCACTAAATTCACAAAAGAGCAGTTAATAGAAAAAGCAAAAGAGAACGTGGAATTTTTCCGCGAACGGCTTGAGTTACTATCTCAATCTCAACTTGTAGCGTTATCTTTGCGCCTTGCTGAAATCACGCTGGCGTCGCTGGAGGCTGAGCCTGAAATACGGCCCGACAATTTTATGATGCCGACCCGTATCGAAAATATTGAATTGCGCTCCCCGCTTGAAGTGGAGGATATGTACCGCGCCAGATTGCGGCACATATGCCGCGCTGCTGGATTGAGACTGCATGAGGATGAATAATAATGACCAATAACAAACTAACAGACGAGTTGCTCGGGGTTTATGCTGCCTATTCAGCCTGGATTAGGGGCGGTGCGCCGGTAGGCGGAATATTCAAACGTAATACAGGGTTGTGCGCGAACGCATACGATTATTTTTCTGCAATTGGGGTCGACAGCGGACCCCACCTTGAGGCCATGCACGCGGCATTTGTTGCAGCCAGGTTGAACGAGAAATTACCATTTAACCACAGTCCTGAACAATACGAACAGGAGCAACGTAGCGCTAAATGCCACCTCAATCCGGTTCGCCTCGCGTGGGTTGTCGCAGAGCTACAGGAGCGCCGCAGAGCTGAAAATGCGGAGCCGGTTGCCTACGTCCCTCGCGGCCACATTGAACGTTACCTGAGGGGTGCTAATAGCGGTTGCTGGGTTTACGGGGAGAGGGTAAATAGCGACGACGAGGCAATTTACCGCACCCCACCCAACGTGGTGATTGACCGTCAGACGGTTATCAACAGAGTACAGAATTTATGCACCCGCCTGCCTGGTGCTACCTACGCCAACGCTGCCGAATTTGCGTTAGATGAAATCGAGGGTCTGTCAATTGGCGCTGAACCTGTTGCGTGGCAATTTAAATCAGTAAATGGAAATTGGATTAATTGTGACAGAAAAATAGCTGTTGAGGAGGGGTGCGAAGTTAGGCCGCTCTACACCGCGCCGCCAGCGCCGGTAGTGCCGGAGGGGAAAACATTCGAGCAGATTGCAGAGATAACAGCAGCTAGAGGTGCGGAATATTCTATTCGAGATTGTATCGTAGCTGCTGAGTGGTGGAACGCCTGCCGCGCCGCCATGCTTCAGGGTGCCGATGGTACCCTCACAAATGAAGGTACCATACCAGGCGGCAACTCTCCGGTTATTCCGGATGGTTGGGTGATGGTGCCGGTTGATATGCCTCACGAGATGATGCGCGCAGTCCAGGTTAATTCCGAGCTTGGTGCGTATGCTGCCACTAACCTCAATGGAGCTTACTCGCTGTTTCGTGAGTTCTGGGATGGGGCAGTTACAGCAGCACCGCTGCAGGAGATGAAGCCATGAGTAAGCACATTATCAAATATGACTATCGTGACGGCGTTAAACTTGCGAAACATGAAACAGAAACATGGTGCGGACATGCGCCACAATTTTCAGACTGGCTGTTTCAGGATGCTCAACATGCACTACTGAGCATTGAGCAGGGTTCATTGCTTGTCCCGTGCAAGAAGTGCCTGGCTGCAATCATCAAAACGGCGCAGGAGGTGAAGTGATGCCTAACCCATTCGACGCATAACTAAACGTCAAGCAACGTTTGATTATTCATTATCACCCAGCCATAATTAAGTCACCGCAGGGCTGAGCACCCGGCGGTGACTTCTGCGCATTTAAGGGGACTTAAATGCGACCACAATCTGAACTCCTCACCCTGTCACAGATGCAGAAATGCACCTGCGGTTCTCTGCATTCTGCGGTTTCCGTTAAGGAGGCCGTATGACTCTGCCAGTAGACGGCATCAAACTCCATCGCGGTAACTTCGCAGCCATCGGCCAGCAGATTCAGCCATTGCTGGATGCCGGGCAATGCTTCCGCCTGCAGGTTAAGCCGTGGCGCGAGAAACGCAGCCTGTCTCAAAATTCACTTCTTCACATGTGGCTGGCCGAAATCAGTGAATACCTGATTAAATCCGGGCGCACTGACGCTACCCCAGAGTGGGTTAAGCGCAACCTCAAGAAAACCTATCTCGGCTGTGAAGAGGTGACCTACACCGACTTCATCACCGGTGAGAAAACCACGACCTGGGAGCCACGCCACACCGCCGACCTCGATACAGGCGAAATGCATATCTTCCTGGTGAAGGTTGAAATGTGGTGCGCCCAGTTCGGTCTGGCCCTGACAATTCCGAACGGTTGCGAATACCAGCAGCTGCGCGATAAGCAGGAGGCCTGATGTCTACTCCACTTTCCCGCGTCATCACCAATGAAATCTTCCGCGTTCCGGCACGCCGCCAGCGCAAACCCGAGGTTAAGCCGTCCGACATCCCGACCCTGAAAGGCTACACCGCCCGTCTGGTCGATGAGAAATGGCTGCGTCTCGCGGCACGGAGGGCGCATGGCTAAGTTACCGCGCCGCAAGTGCGCCCATAAATCCTGTCGCCAGTGGTTCCACCCGGTCCGCGACGGGCAGGTAGTCTGCTCCTTCGAGTGCGCCAGCGCGATCGGCAAAGAACAGACTGCAAAAGCCCGCGAAGCCGCTCGGCAGAAGGAAGCGCAGCGCCAGCGCACCGAAGAGAAAGCAGGTCGCCAGCGCCGTAAAGCAAGACTGGCTGAGCTCAGACCTAACGGTTACTACAAAGCACAGGCTCAGCAGGCATTCAACGCCTACATCCGAGCGCGTGATGCTGGTTTGCCATGCATCAGCTGCGGCGAGGCCAACCCGCCTGATCTGCATGGCGGCCAGTGGGACTGCGGACACTTCAAGACGATAGGCGCTAACCCAGAACTTCGCTTTGAAGAGCGCAACGCCCATAAGCAGTGCAAATCCTGTAATGCCGGAGCTGGCAAATACACCGCCAAAGAGGCGACGGTCGCGCAGCAATACGAAGCTGGCCTAATCGCTCGTTACGGCCAGGAATACGTAGACTGGCTCAACGGCCCCCATGAAATGACCAACTACCGCCGGGAAGACTTCATCCGGATCCGCGATGAGTACCGCGCCAAGCTCAAAGCACTTAAACAGCAGGAGGCAGCATGAAGCCAGAAACGATCGAAATACTCCGAGCGCGCTGGCAGCGCCTTCGCATTTACCGCTACCGGGGATCGGTGCTGGTGGATTACCGCATTCTTCGTAATTTTGTTCGTATCAATCATTCAGCAGGAGCAGCCTAATGAACCTCGAATCAATCGCTAAATACTTCGCGCCAAAATCACCGATGTTCAGTGACTCCTCGAGGGCGACAGCTACCGACTGCCTGACCGGAACTGATGTGATGGCTGCACTTGGACTGGTTAACGCGAAGTGCGGATTTGGCTTTGATCTCTACCTTGCAAAGATTGGCATAAGTAGCCCAGATCGGGCGATGGAGGCACTCTATGATTCAGCCGTTGAAATATCCCGTCGCTTTAAATCAGTTACAGAACTCGATGAAACAATTCGCCGACGCGTGCTCGAAATTATGTGTGCTTTTGCATACCAGGATTATGCGCGCAGCGCGGCAAGTGTGCGCAGATGTGACTGCTGCGATGGAAGCGGTTTTACCGAAGTCGAAGTTTTCACCAATAAAATTCAGTACCCGGACGGAAAGCCACCAAAATGGGCAAAAGTTACAAAGGGCGTTTTCCCCTCGTACTGGGAGGAGTGGAAATCAGTTCGGGAGAGCGCGCGGGTTCTGTGTAAAGCATGCAACGGCAAAGGCGTTATCAGTAATGCCTGTCGTTGCCACGGCAAAGGGAAGGTGGTGGATAAGGAGAAAACAGAAGAGCAGGGCGTGCCGGTTATGAAAATTTGCGACCGCTGCACGGGGAGAGGTTATGCCCGACTTAAATTCTCCAATGTTATCGAAGGCGTCCGTACGGTATGGGACGTAAAAAAAACCACTGCTTACGATCACGTGCAACCGCTGTTTGAATTGCTGGTGGAGGAATGCCACAGGCAAGAAGGTTATGCAGACAGCGCTTTAAAGTCAGTTACGAAGTAGGATGAATTTCTACTAATCGCAATTATCATAGAAAAAAGATATTGAGGTTCGCGGAATTTTCGTCTAGCATCAACTCTAACGCTGGGAATCCGTTCAATCGTTTCGGCCAGCATGAAAATTCAGCCCTGCGGTTTACGCCGTGGGGCTTTCGCATTTCTGGAGGGGAAGAAAATGCACATTTAGGCGGGTAGGCCGTAACCGAAAGGTAATGCAGCAGTCATGATGCTGCCCCGAGTCTCCGCGTAGAGAGCCAGACGCAGGTCCGAACTGCGACATACCGCTGGTGAGGGTTAATCAAGGAAAAGGGTATGCCGGTAAAGCAGCGCGATCGCCAGAGGCGTACCGGTTATGAGCGGCGATGAGCGACAGCACCTCAAGGGCATGAGCGTGGCCACTCCGGGAAGTGGCAGAGAATTTTTAGAGCCTCGCATATGCGGGGCTTTTTTATTTCAGGCTCCGGGAACCATCATCGACACGCCTACTTGTTAAATCGTCCCGAGGGCCTGATCCCTTTTAAACACACAGCACCCGCTAACTACGCGAGGTGAGAGCATGTATCGCATGGAAAAAATAACCACTGGTGCTGCCTATGGCGCTTCAGCCGGGAGCATCCTAAACGGCATGCTGAATGCCTACAGCCCCGAGCAGTGGAACGCTATCGGCGTGCTGGTGGGTATCATCATTGCCGTACTGACGTATCTGACGAATCTCTATTTCAAGATCCGCGAAGACAACCGCCGCAGCAGGAGCCGAGATGAACCCGACACTCAGGAATAAGCTGGTGGGTGCCATTGTTGGCGGATCCGGAGCCATCACCATTGCGGCAGTAATGCTGGGAAATGCGGATGGGCTGGAAGGGCGGCGCTATTACGCCTATCAGGATGTGGTCGGCGTCTGGACCGTTTGTGATGGTCACACCGGCGCCGATATTCGCCGTGGCCACCGCTACACAGACAAAGAGTGCGACACCCTGCTGAAGGCAGATCTGCGAAAGGTGGCAAATGCCATCGACCCGATGATCAAGGTTCGCATCCCTGAGCCTACCCGCGCCGCACTTTACTCATTCACCTACAACGTTGGCTCTGGTGCCTTCGCCAGCTCCACGCTGCTGAAGAAGCTGAACGCCGGAGATGTGCCAGGTGCCTGCAAAGAACTGCAGCGCTGGACGTATGCCGGTGGCAAGCAGTGGAAGGGGCTGATTACCCGGCGCGAGATTGAGCGTGAAGTTTGCGAGTGGGGCCAGAAATGAGCCGATTAACCGCAATCATCTTCGCTGTCGTTATCTGCCTGCTGGTTTCCATGGCCTGGGCCATTAACCACTACCGCGACAACGCCATCACCTACAAAGACCAGCGCGATAAGGCGACGGTCAGGGCAGATACATCGGAGGCGATCACCAACAACGTGATCACCACGATGAACCTCATCCGTGACATCTCACAGGATACCAAGAATGCAAAGAACGAACTGGCCCATAAAGGCGAGACGCGCATTGTCTACATCAGGCAGGCGCTTGAAGGCGATCCGTGCGCTAACCAGCTTGTTCCTTCTGCCGCTGCTGACAGCATGCGGGAATACGCAGACAGTTTACGTTCCGGCCCCGGTGGTGCCGATAAGCGCTGACCTGACCGCTGACACGCCGATCCCGGGAATGGTGGTTCCGTTCACGTGGCAGGCAAGTCTCGAGTTAAACGCTCAGCTCTATACGGCTCTTGGGCAGTGCAATCTTGATAAGGCGGCAATCCGCAAAATCGAATCCTCCCGACAAGGAAAGAATGCTCAACCCCAATAAGGCGGTGATCATCATCTTGCTGACGGGTAAGCCGTAAGTGGCTAAGCACTTCTGAGAAGCAGGGCAACAGCTGCGACACGTGGAGAACGAAATGGCTACCGTCTACCGAATCACAATCACCAAAAAATCCAAAGAGTCCTTTACTGGGCTCATGACCCGCAGCCAGCCAGAAATCGTCAATGGTTTTGTCGCTCTGGCAATGGATGACGGCAAATGGCGCTACTTCAGCCAGGACAGCATTGAGGACTTCCTGTTTGAACCCGTAGAACAGCCAGAAGAACAAACAACGGAGTAACTCATGGCGACCGATGACGAGCGCAGGCCTTATCCGCCAGTTAACTTCATCGCCTCCGACAACTGGCAGCCATACACCAGGCTGATCCCTGCTAACGAAGTGCATGAGTGGATAAACCGCCAAATCCTCAGCGATACCGGCAGCATCCATAACCCTGACCATGAGCACCTGTTAGAGGCTGACCTCTGCTTTATGTGGGCGTCTGACTCGTTCGCGAAGAAAGGGCGCTTAGTCCTCGGTCAGGCCGAGCAGGTGATGCTCCGTGCCGGTGGTTGGCAGAAAGCCAGAATGGAACAGCAGATGCATGAATGGTTCGGGCGCATCCCAAAGTTCATCATCACCCTAGCAGCTGATTACTGCTCACAATGCAGCGACCTTGAGTTCTGCGCACTGGTAGAGCATGAGCTTTACCACATCGCACAGGCCACGGATGATTTCGGCGCGCCGAAGTTCAACAAAGAGACCGGGCAGCCAGTGCTTACACTGCGCGGCCACGACGTCGAAGAATTCACTGGTGTCGTACGTCGATACGGTGCCAGCAAAGAAGTACAGGAGCTCGTTGATGCGGCCAATGCGCCAGCAGAGGTGGCTCACATCGATATAGCCAGGTCATGCGGGACGTGCATGTTGAAGCTGGCGTAACGCTTTATTCAGATTGTCATGGAGGTAGCCTGTGGCAGCATTATCGACAGAGGTTAAAGCCTTCATCGTTCAATCACTCGCCTGCTACGAGACCCCGGTAAAAGTCATTGAGCTTGTAAAGGCTGAATACGGCATCGATGTCTCGCGGCAGCAGGTGTCGCAATATACGCCAGGCAACGCAATGGCGGCCAAGTTGAGTCAGAAGTGGATCGACCTGTTCAATACCACCCGTAAACGATTCCAGAATGAGATCGCCGACATCCCGATCGCCAATAAAGCGTACCGGTTGCGCGTTCTTGACCGAATGGCGACCAATGCTGAAAAGATGAAGAACTACGGCATGACCTCTCAACTTATCGAGCAGGCCGCCAAAGAAATGGGCGATGCCTACACCAATAAGCACAAGTTTGAACATTCCGGCCCGAATGGTGGTGCCATCCAGACGATCACCATGAGCAAAGAGGAATACAAATCCGCACGGCAGGAGATGATGGAGGATGACGACTGCTGAGCAAAGGGCATTTGCCCGTAAGGTTGAATGCGAAGAGGACGGGCTCTATTACGCTCGCTACTTCTTCAAGCAGCGCACCGGCGGAAAGATGATTGTCGCGCCTCACCACAAGGTGATTCAGCAAACGCTGGACCGCGTCATTGATGGTGAGATTCAGCGCCTGATCATCAACGTCCCGCCTGGGTACACAAAAACGGAATTAGCGACCATCAATATGATGGGACGAGGGCTGGCGCTGAACTGCCGGGCCCGTTTCATGCACCTGTCCTATTCGCATAACCTGGCGCTGCTGAACTCATCCACTGCGCGCGGCATGATTAAGTCGCAGGCATATCAGTCGATGTGGCCGATGGCGCTGCGCGATGACGCAGACAGCAAAGCGATGTGGTGGACCGAACACGGTGGCGGCGTCTACGCGTCGTCAGCTGCCGGGCAGGTTACCGGCTTTCGTGCCGGACACATGGAGCCAGGCTGGCAGGGCGCGCTGATTATCGATGACCCGGTTAAGCCAGATGACGCTTACTCAGAGATCGTCCGCGACGGGGTAAACAACCGCTTTAACGAGACAATCAAATCACGACTGGCGATCGAGACGACGCCGATGATTGTCATCATGCAGCGCATTCACTACCACGACCTGAGCGGCTATCTGCTGCGTGGCGGGAGTGGTGAGAAATGGCATCACCTGAATCTGCCGGTGATTATCGATAGCAGCCGCAGTTACGAAGAAACTTACCCGGAAAACACCCACGCTATCCCGATAGACCACGGCTTGCCTGATGGCTGGCTGTGGCCTTTTAAGCATAACGAATCGCACCGTATATCGCTGTTTTCTCACCGGCGCACAGCCGAAGCCCAGTACATGCAGAACCCTAAACGCTTCAATGCGGAGGGAGCACTGTGGAACGAGGAGATGATCAGCGCCGCACATGCGATGCGGATCACGCTGGAGTTGTCCCGTACGGTAGTGGCAATCGACCCGCAGGCCACCAACAGTGAAGAGAGTGACGAATCAGGGATTGCCGTCGCCAGTGTTTATGGTTCCGGCGATGAAAGACAGTATAGCCTCGATGCGGATTACAGCGGGAAGTATTCGCCTAACGGCTGGGCTACCAAAGCCATTGAGGCCTACGAGCAGCACGAAGCTGATGCGATCGTCATCGAAACCAACCAGGGCGGCGATATGGCGGAAGATACGCTGCGCAATGCCGGGTTCGGCGGCCGCATCATCCGCGTGCACGCCAGTAAGGGTAAATACGCACGTGCAGAGCCCATTTCCGCGCTTTACGCACAGGGGCGCGTCGCTCACCGCGGCAGTCTCTACGAGGTCGAAAATCAGTTCATGGAATACGTGCCATCCACTGCGAAAAAATCACCTGACCGCCTTGATGCTGCGGTTTTTGCATTAACCGAACTATCAGAACCACAATCCATTGGCATGTTGGTGCGATCGCGCTGACGGAGGACATCGTGACCGAAAGCGAAATGAAACAACAGCGCGCCAGTAACTCCAGTGTTGAGAGGGAGCGTAATAAAAACCTCTCAATGCTGTTTAACGGCACCAGTAATACCAAACGCCAGCGGCTCTATCAGGAGTTCGGCTACCCACTGCACCTCACGTTTGATGACTTCTACCGGGCGTACCGGCGTAATGCTGTTGCTGGTGCAGCCGTGACGCGCATGCTCGACGGCTGCTGGGAAGACTACCCGGATGTTTACGAAGGCGACCAGACAAAGGACGCATCGAAGCAAACAGCTTGGGATAAGCGTGTCAACAAGCTCCTGAAACGCTGCTGGGAACAGATTAAAGGCGCGGACCGCCGTAACCTTGTTGGGCGCTACTCTGCGATCCTGCTTCAAATTAAAGACAGCAAGAAGTGGTCTGAACCTGTTGACACCACCATCGTGGGAAGGCTTCAGGAAAAGGCGCTCGTTAAGCTAATTCCTGCATGGGAAGCGCAAATCGACCCTGTTAACTGGGACGATAACCCGGACAGTGAAACGTTCGGTGAAGTGACAATGTACTCGTTCACAGAGTTGCCGGTTGACGGAAACTTTGACGCCCGCCCAGGCCGTATCATCAACGTACACCCGGATCGCGTAATCATCCTGGCCGAGGGATCTGATGATGGCGTGATGACGTCAGGCAAATCTCTGCTTGAGGCTGGCTTCAACAAGCTGCTGGACATCGAGAAGGTTAGCGGTGGTGCGTCTGAGGGCTTCCTCAAGAACGCCAGTCGCCAGCTCAACTACTCATTCAGTGAGAAGACGAACTTCTCCGCTCTCGCCAAGGCCCTTGGCGTGGCGGAAGGGCAGCTTGCTGAAGCGCTTGATCAGCAGGTCCGCCGACTTAACGACAGCACCGACAGCGCCAGCTTTATGCAGGCTGGTACCGCCGAGGTGTTGAGTGTGGCAGCAGCTGACCCAGAGCCGACCTGGCGTACCGCGCTGAGCGAGTTCTGTGCGACCGTTCCCATCCCTGTGAAAGAGCTCGTTGGGATGCAGACGGGTGAGCGCGCCAGCACTGAGGATGCCAAAGGTTGGGGGCGCACCAGGATGAGCCGTCGGAAAGGCTTCCTGACCGACGTGATCACGGATGTGGTTTCACGCTTCTGGACGCTTGGCATTATTCCACCGGCTCAGAATGAAGAAATCACCGTAGGTTGGTCTGATCTGCTGGCGCCGAGCCAGGCAGAGAAGATTGCCAACATGGACAAGTTCGCAGACGTGGCAGTGAAATCGACGAATGCATTTGGTCGTTCGGCTATCGAAGAGAACGAAATCCGCGCTGCTGGCGAACTGCAACCACTGCCCGAGCTTGATGATGAGGTTCCGCCTGATGGCAACAAACCAAAGCCTGATCCTCTGGCCGACCCTCAGTCAGAAGCCGAAAAGCCCGGTAATACCACGGTCGAAAGTTGACCCCACGATGTCGCGCAAGTCTGTCAGCAAGATGGATCGAGACATTGAGGACCGGTATTACGCGATAAAGGTGGCGCTGAAAGCTCTGTTCGACCAGAGCCTTACCGGGAGAGAGCGTGAGGTAAACAGCCATAACTGGCACTTCCTTTGCCATGACCACGGCGAGGATATGCGGCTCTACCAGGTAAACGCCGGCAAGTTCATCTACGACATGTCGGCGCAGGAACTGGCTGACCTGCTGGAAGCTGTGCAGGGCATTCTCGACGATTACCTGCTGGATGGTGGCGAGCAAAACCTTTGGGCGATGGATTACGTCGTCGCAGAAGCGCAGCGCGGTACGCTGGAGGCCTTCAACAACCTCTCGCAGCAGTCGCAGGTGTACGCCAGCCAGACAACGTTACAGCAGCTTTTAAGTAGCCCCGGTCACCTTAATCAGGTGGCAGCGGCAAGGCTGACAACGTTCAGTGACTGGAAGATCATCAGTGACACCGCCCGTGGCGACCTGACCAACATCATCACCGATGCGGTAGCGCGCGGCGTGAATCCTCGTGAGACGGCCAGCGTCATCAGCAAGCGCCTCGATGTGTCGATGTCGAAGGCTAAGACCATCGCTCAGACTGAGCAGGTCGGCGCCCTGCGCCAGGCGCAATGGAACGAAACTGACTGGGCTGCTGACCGGCTTGGGCTGAATACCGGCCTTCTGTGGCTGTCAGCGCTCAAACCAACGACGCGCACCTGGCACGCCAGCCGTCATGGCAAGGTCTACACCACCGAAGAGGTGCGGGACTTCTACGCCGAGAATGGCAACCGGTACAACTGCTATTGCAGCCAGATACCGGTGCTGCTCAACGACGACGGCAGCATCTTTAATGAAGGGCTGGCGGATAAGCTGAAAAAAGAGCGTCAGCAGTGGGCCACTAAGGAGGCCGCATGATCTACCCATGTGATGCCGCCAACGCAGTGGGGATTTTGAACATCCACTACCAATTCGCAGAAACCATATGTCGCCCAAAAGAAAGGATTAAGGCAATTACTCAGGGCCTCATAGCCCATGACAGGATGCTTGCCGATTGGGACGGACACAGAAAAAGCGCCGACTATCGCCGAAGAGTTACACCTAAATCACTTTAATGAGGACGCAGCGTGAAGCTATCCAGCATCCACGTTAAATCCCTCGCCATCAACGCCTCCAGCATCTCAACGACCACCATCAACGGCCAAGAACACTACGTAATTCGTGGTGCGGTTCCGATCGTCGATGACATCGTGATGAATGGTGGCCTGTACCCGGCGGAGGAGATTAACAACAGCTACCAGACGATGGAGCGCAAGTTAATGCCGATCGGCCACCCGATGGTGAACGGCAAATACGTGAGCGCCAACGACCCGCAGGCGGTCAACGATTACTACGCCGGGGCATGGGCTCAGAACGTCAGCAAGGCCAACGACAAGGTCGTGATGGACGTATACGTCAATAAGGCTGTGGCAGATACCAAGCCTGACGGTAAGCGCCTTATTCAGCGCCTGGACGACATGATTTCCGGCAATAACGCCGATCCGATTCATGTGTCCACCGGACTGCTGCTGAACAAAGAGCAAAAGGCCGGGGAGTCGAAGCAGAAGAAATACTCCTGGGTCGCTCACAACATGCAGTTCGACCACATCGCGATCCTGCTCGATGAGCCCGGTGCTGGTACGCCTGAAGAAGGTGTCGGCATGTTCGTCAACGCTGACGGGCAGCAAGCAGATGTTGAAACGACGAGCCTCATTGATGCCGCCAACAGCATGAAAGACGGCTGGTTGAACAAGGTGAAGTTCTTCATCAGCAACGCTTCAGAAATGTCCTTCGACGACATCTACCAGGCGCTGCGCATGTCTATCAAGCAGGACGACAAAAAGTGGCGCTACGTCGTCAGTGTCTGGCCTGACCATTTTGTTTACGAAGAGGATGGCGAAAACGCCAAGCCGAAGCTCTTCGACCAGAAGTACCTCATCTCTGACAAGGTCGTAACGCTTGTCGGCGATCCAGTAGAAGTCGTGCGCAAACCAACTGAGTACGAAGTCAAAACCAACGGAGAAACAAACCCGATGAAAGAGAAGATGATCGCCGCGCTCAATGCCGCAGGCGTTAAAACCGAGGGGCTGACCGACGATCAGGTCTGGGATGCCTACAACCAGCAGATGCAGAAGAAAGAAGGTGGCGGCGACCAGGGCCAGGCTCAGATTAACTCTGACGCGATTACTGCTGCAGTAAATCTGGCGCTGAAGCCGCTTACCGATGAAATCAGCACGCTGAAATCTCAGCTGCAGGCGAACGCTGAGAGCGACCTGAAAACCAAGCGTGATGCGGTTAAAGCGAAATTCTCGTTCATGACCGAAGCAGCGGTTAACTCCCTGTCCGGTGACGCGCTGAACGACCTGTACTCACAGTGCCAGACCAGCACCGGTCTGAACCCGTCTTTCCAGCAGGTAAATGCTGAAAACGACCAGTGGAAAGACTACGACCTTAACGCAGGTATGGAAGAGGGGACTAAATAATGGCTAACGTCATCTATCGCGGCCCGGTCGAGCGCGAGCCGGAAACCATCAACCTGCCGGTTGCTGCGGCGCTTAATCCGGGAGTTGCAGTCGTAATCTCGGCTGGGAAACTAACTACAACCGGTGCGCCAACCGGCCGCTGGCTCATCCTCGGCAACCGTCGCTTCACCGGCCAGGCAATCACCACTGCATACGCAGCGAACGAAACCGGCGTTGCATACCGCGTTGAAGGTGAACAGGAATACAACGTTCGCCTGGCGGCAGCGGCCTACACGGTAGGCCAGGAGCTGACAATCGGTACCGGCGGCGTATTCAAAGCGGCCGCAACCGGCAACCAGGTCGTCGCAACGTTCGACGAAAAAGCAGGGCGCACTCTGGCGGCGGAAGGTTTCGCTGACGTGGTGATCCTCTCCACTCCGTACGCCAAGGCATAAGGAAAACAAGAATGTTAAAGTTTACTCCACAGCAGCAGAAGCTGATTCTCAATGCCCGCCGTCGCTGGGACATGATGCAGCGCAATATGGCTGCACAGCATGGCTTTGCAGTCAATGATGCGAACGGCCAGTTCATTGCGTTTGATGAGCTTGTCGGTAACGCCTCCGTGCTGCCGAAAGATGTCTGGGGCGAATGGGACCGCTCTGCGATTACCGTTCAGCGCGACGTGCTGTCAGTGTTTAACGACCTGGCTGCCAGCGTTTCCCGCCCGATGGCACTCGGTAAGATCGTTCACTACTTCATGACTCTGTCAGATTCCGGTGATGTAAACATCAGCCTGGATGGCCGCGGCAAGGCGAAGGGTGATCAGCCTGTCATGGATTACGAAGGCACGCCGCTGCCTATCATCGACAGTGAGCTGACTTTCGGCTGGCGCCAGATGCTGGCAGCGCAGACTGAAGGCTACTCTCTGGACAGCGACGCCATCTCCAACCATCAGCGTAAAGTTGCTGAGAAGCTGGAAGACATGGTGCTGAACGGCGATCCAAACATCAACGTCGGGGGCGCGACCATTTACGGTCTGCGCACTGCGCCAAACCGCGCAACCGGCACGCATGGTCTTGACCTGAACGGCGCAACCGGCGCTCAGTGGGTCGGGGCCATTTCCGCGCTTATTGGGCTGCTGCAGTCCAAGAATTTCTACGGCCCGGTAACCATCTACGTGAATTACAAAGACTGGTTCTACGCGTCTGTGAACGACTACGCGGCAAACTATCCGAAGACCATCCTGTCCCGCATCATGGAAATCCCTGGTGTTGCGGCGCTGGTTCCGGCTTCGAAGGTACCGCAAAACGAACTGCTGGGTGTGGTTAAGCGCCCTGATGTTGTGCAGATCCTCAACGGCATGCCGATGACCATGCGCCCGAAAGCTCGCCAGAATCCGGAAGACGATTATGTCTTCTCCGTGTTGGCTGCTGCGGCGCCGCAGTTCAAACACGACGCGAATGGCCAAGCCGGTTACGCCCAGCTGACCAAAGCATAATTCATGGGGCTCAGGCCCCATCTTTTTTACGGAGGCCGTATGGCTGGTAAAGAACAAAAATGGTTGCTCACCCACGACAGCCACGAACTGAAAAAGGGTGAAGTATACAAAGGCGAGACTCTCCCGCTGTGGCTGGCAGGAAAAGCGATCCCGGTAAGCGACCAGGTCCTGGAAGTGGCGACACCTGCCGACGTGCAAAAGCTGCAGGCTGACCTCGACGAGGCCAATGGCAAAGTTGAGTCGCTGACCGCTGACAACGCAAAGCTGCAGGCTGACCTCGACGAGGCTCAGAAACAAATCGACGAGCTGAAGAAAAAGGCGAAATAACCATGGCAACCCCGCTTACGCCAGAAGAAATTAAAGGCTTCCTCGCTGAGTTGGGCTATTCCATCCCTGATGCGCTTCTTACTCCCATTCTGTGTCGTGTTAATTCCATCATCGAGTGCATGGACGGGGCCGGATATGACGACTGCACACAGCAGTTAATCCTGCTCTATGCTGCCGCTCTAATGTCAGCCTCGTCCGGGGCGAGGAGAATCAAGTCTCAGAGCGCACCAAACGGAGCGTCACGGACCTTTGATTACGGTGATGACGCTATCGCATGGCTGCGTAACTCGCTTGCTGCGCTCGACACTAACGGGTGCTCGTCTGCATTGCCGATCACCGCTGGTAACAGCGTCGGGTTCTTTGATGTGGTTGGAGGGTGTTACTGATGTCAGCGACAAGCGAATGGGTTTACACAGCGGTCGCTACCGTCTGGCCTCTCGGTGCATTCGACGACTGGACCAATTCGCAGACCTACGGGGATCCGTATCTCATTGCGTGTACGTGGACAGCCGACGCCAAAACCGCCACCAATGACTACGGGAAGGAGTTTGTGTCGCAGCAGACGATTTACACCGAGTCAAAGCGCAATGGTTCGGCAGTACGATTGCCGCAACGTGACGATTACATCGCCCACGGTGATATGACATCACAGCCAGATCCGATAGCGGCGAAGGCCGACAAAATCGTTACCGTTCGTGATTACGATATGTCGTTCTTCGGCGAAGACCCGGATTACGAAATCATGACGTGAGGTGTGTATGCCGACAAAAGGCGTGAAAGACGTCAATCGTAGCATGGGAAAATTGCTGGAAAGAGTAGGCAACGAGACCACCGAGAAGGTTATGACCGAAATCCTCATTGAGGGTCTTGCGGCGGCAGCAGCGATTACACCATCAGACACATCAACACTGGTTAACTCCCAATATAAATCAGTGAGAAAGTCCACTTCTGGATATGAGGGGTTTGCTGGATACGCAGCGAATTACGCCGCGTACGTTAATGATGCACCTGGAACATTAAAAGGGAAACCGCGACAGGATTTCGGCATGACGAGTAACCGCTCTGAATTTGGCCCAGCACAACCAAAAGCATTTGGCGGAGGGACTGGAAAGGGTAATTACTGGGATCCGAATGGAGAACCAGGATTCCTGAAAAAAGGGTTTGAGCGTGATGCTGTTGACTCTATTCGCCAAATCATACGCGAGGGGTACAAAATCAAATGACCCGCACCGAAGTTTATGACGCGCTAAGAGCCTGGATTCAGGCGCATGGGTTCGATACCGGCTATCGGGTGCAGAAGCGTTTCTGGAATGAGCAGGCGGCGCAGCAGGCGGATCGCTATCTCATCATTCAGCAGAATGGCGGCGGCAACACGGAAGAGGCGCTAACCCGCGACCACTTCCGTTTCATCCTGCTTTCTGCTCAGAACGATGCTTCCCCCGATGACGTTGAAGACCGCGCCGACGCTATCAGGCAGGCGATGATCGACGAATACAAAACTGAATGTCTTATCTCGATGCAGCCTGTCGGCGGCATCGTATCAATCCTCACTGAAGAGGGGCGTTACCTCTTCGATATCAATTTTCAGACAATAATCTCTCGTTAATGGAGTAAACATTATGACCTGTGAGTCTGGAGCTTTTACCGGGCGTGACGTCGTCGTTTATTACGCGATTGCATGCCCGGAAGCACAACCAACAGCAAGCGAATATAAGCGCCTCGGCATGATGCGCGGCAAGACCACGTCAGTTGAGTGGGATACCGCTGACGCCACTGGCGACATGAGCACGGCGTTCACCAAAGAGAACCTGACGACATACAAAAACGTGTCATTCTCCGGTGATGGCGTAACACGAAAAGAAGATGCTTACGCGCAAAACGCACTTAAGCGTCATGTCTATAATCCACCGGTTGACACAAGCAACCAGCCTTTCGTCTGGTTTAAAATTGTGTCGCCAAACGATATTACAGAGGGCCCATTCCTCGTAACGTCATGGGAAGATGAAGCGCCACACGACGACGTTGCCACGTGGTCTCTGGAAGCATCCAGTGCTGGTCTGGTAGACGTGCGAGACGTTCCTGACGAGGTTATCATTGATACCCAGCCAGTAGGTCAGACGCTGACTGCAGGACAGACTCTGGTTCTGTCTGTAGCAGCTCACGCAACCGATGCATCAACACTGACTTATCAGTGGAAAAAAGGCGGCACAAACGTTACTGGCGCGACATCAGCAACGTACACCAAAACCGGCACAACCTCTGCAGACTCTGGCGATTACACCGTGGTGGTAACATCAACCACAGCAGGTAGCGCTACGTCGAGCGTTGCTACCGTGACCGTGGCATAAACAAAGGGGCGCAAGCCCCTCACTCTACAGGGATGATATGGCAGCGATAACAGACATTGGGCAGGCAGAGATAAAGCTCGTCGGCCACACCTATTTCCTGAATCCGTCATTCCTGGCTATGACCCGCATCGGCACACCTGAAGAAATAGTTACCGCGATGGTGCATGTGCATGGTGGTCATTATCCTCAGCATGAAATTCGCAATGAGCTACTGCTAAGAGATACAAGGGCGATCTGCTTTGCACGCATGGTAAAGGCTGCAGCCCTGATAGTTCAGTCCTGCTGTGAAGAGGATATTTCTCATCTTGTCGGTGGGTATGCCTACACTCCACGCGGAAAACTGGTCATGAAGAAAGGTTTCATGCCGCTTGAAGATGTTCTCACTCTGGCTAGTCACCTGATTAAGCATGGCGTGATGGGCGATCAGGATAACGAGGACGTTGCGAAAGATGGGGAATACACAAACCGCTTTGATGCCCGTTCATTCGTTTATCTCGCTGTTGCTCACCTGGGTATGAGTGAAGGCGAAGCGTGGAACATGACGATGACCAGCTTCCGCGCCGCTATGGAAGCAAAATACCATCCACCACCTAAAGCCAAAATACCATCACAAAAGAAATATGACGAAGCGATGGATTGGGCTGAAAGACTGATGCAGCGCGACAACAACAGGAAACACTAAGCCCTTCGGGGCTTTTTTTATGCCCGGAGATACCATGTCTGAGAACGTAGGAACAATAGAGTACACAGTCAAAGCCGATACGGCAGCATTGTTAACTGCCGGTCGTTCGGTTGGCTCTATCAACCGTGACATGCAAAAAGCTTTTGATCAGACGGATGATTCGGTATCAACGCTCAGCGCATCTTTTGGAAAACTCAGCTCTGTGGCCTCCGGTGTCATGGCTGCTCTATCTGCAAACGAAGTTATCAAATATGCAGATGCGTGGACGACACTGAATAACAAACTGGCTAACTCCGTCAGCGCGAATGAGCAACTTATTGACGTTACTAATCGCGTTTTTGACATCTCTCAGGAGACGCGCACAAGCGTAGAGGCAACAGCAACGCTGTACGGACGGCTGGAGAGAGCGACAAGGAAGTACAATCTCTCAGCAGAACAGTTAACTCAGCTCACAACGACCATCAACAAAGGCCTGGTTGTTTCCGGGGCAACAACAGAAGAAGCCGCATCTGCTACTGTCCAGCTTTCTCAGGCGCTGGCATCTGGGGTTCTGCGCGGCGAAGAATTCAACTCAATTACAGAAAACGGCAGTCGTCTTGCTCAGGCGCTGGCTGACTCTTTAGGTGTGGATATTGGGCAATTGAGGGGGATGGCTGCTGCCGGGCAGTTAACCACCAAAACGGTAGTAGACGGCCTGCTCAAGCAGGGGGTAGAGATTGGCAATGAGTTTGCCAAGACCACACAGACAATTGGTCAAGCTTTCACGATCGCCACTAACAACATCACAAAGTTTGTCGGTGAATCATCCACTGTTCAGTCAACAGTTGCTGGTATCAGCTCTGCCGTAGTAACGGTCAGTGAAAATCTCGATACGCTTTCAAATGTATTTGTGGCGCTGGCGGCGGTCATGGGCTCTCGCTTTGTTGGTGCGCTAGCAGCATCTACATTGGGAATGGTAAAACAGGCTGTAGCATCAAAAACATTGGCGCAAGCTGAAAGTGTAGCCGCTCAAGCAACCGCTAACCAGACGGCATCAACGCTCAGGGCGGCATCGGCTGCTAAGGCAAGAGCCATCGATGAGGTCCGTCTTGCTGAGATGATGAAGGCTAGCGCATTCAATGCGGAAAACCTTGCCCTAGCAGAACAGAAACTTTCGACTGCGCGAGTGGCAGCGGCTGGTGCTGTAGGAAACTACAACGCAGCGCTTGCAGCAAACACAGAGGCTCAAAATGCAGCAACTGCGGCTGCAAGTAGAGCGTCGACAGCGACCGGTGTTCTCCGAGGGGCATTATCCCTTATTGGCGGTCCGGCAGGGGCGGCAATGCTAGCGGCTTCTGCGATATTCTATTTCTATCAGAAATCGAAGGAAGCCAGAGAAGAAGCGGTAAAACTTGCAGATAGCGTTAATGGCCTCACATCGCGAATGCAGGAAATGTCCAACGTTGAGATTGCTGCGAATATTGGAAAATTGCGCAGTGCAATTCCTGAATTGACAGGGGCTGTCAGCGATGCCCAAAAAGAATTTGACGAGGCGACTTATCATGTCAGAGACCTTCAAAAAGAAATTGATAATTGGGGTACTGGCACGAAGCGAGGAAGACAGGCTGCAGAAGCTTTAACTGGTGCAATTGATGAGCAGTCGCAAGCCGCACTAAATCTTGATAACGCGCAAAGACAGCTTTCACAAACACAAAGTGCAATCGGCATGCTGCAAGCCCAAATGAACGGGCAGATGGAGCAGGGAATTGACCTTTTGAGTCGTAACACTCAGGAGGTCGGTATTGCTGAAGGTATGATGAAGAAATTCGGAGATGCCATCAATTTTGCTACTCGTGCGAAGGAAAAATTCAACTCAACCAGTCTTAAGGTTGATCGCAGTGAAAAAGGCGATGAGCTTCTCAAACAACTCCAGAAAGAGAATGAACTTCTTTCAATTACCGACAAAAGAGAGCGAGCGGTAGCCTCAGCCAGACAGAAGGCTCTTGACGCCGGGGTTGCAGATAATTCAAATCAACTTCGACAGATTGAGGAACAGGCTGCTGCATTGTATGACAAGCAGCAAGCAGAAAGAGACGCAGCGGCATCTTCAAAAGAATCAGCAAAAGCGCAACGTAGTGCTGAGAGCGAAAAGGTTAAGGCCGCAAAGAAAGCACAGAAAGAACTGGAAGATCAGCAGAAGGAACTCGAGCGAAAAGCAAAAGCAGGCGTAAGCCTAGTACCAGAAGCCGCAGAGAATGCTGCATACCAGAAAGATGTTGACGATCTGAATGCGGCACTTTCCCAGAAGATGATTACCCAGGAGCAATATAACGCCCAGTCAGAAGCTCTTGCAGCAGAACATCAGCAAAAGCTGGCAAAGATTAATGCTCAGCAATCTGTGACACCACAACAGCAGGCCGCTGGAGAAGTTGATCCAGTTCAGCAATTAGCAAACGAGAACACGCAGAAAATCGCACTCATCCAGCAGTACGAGAAAGCGCGTGTAATTTCCAGCCAACAGGCCGATGCACTCATTGCAGCATCACAAACACAGTATGAGCAGCAGCGTCTTGCAGCAATAGAGCAGCAGTACCGCGCTCAGTCACAACTCAATGATTTCACCATGAGCATGATTGACGCGGTTGGGCAACGCACCACTAACGCCATTACCGGGCTTATCACCGGCACTCAGACAGCATCTGATGCCGTCAGAAACCTTGCGTCAACAATTCTCGACCAGGCTGTGGGTGCACTGGTTCAGATGGGCATTCAGGCTGTTAAAAACATGGTGATTGGTCAGGCTGCTGCAGCAACATCAACGGCAATGGCAGCGGCCACAGGTGCGTCTATGGCTGCAGCTTATGCTCCAGCTGCGGCAATGGCTTCACTTGCGTCATTCGGCGCTAACGCAGCCGCAGCGCAGGCAGGCATAGCCTCAACCGTTGCTTTGACAAAGGGTCTGGCGCTTGCTGGCGGTCGCCGTTATGGTGGTACAACATCATCAGGCAACATGTACCGGGTAAACGAATCCGGAGAGCCTGAGATGTTCCAGTCCAGCGGTGGCAAGCAGTACATGATGCCGACGACCAGCGGCAAGGTCGTCCCGGCTAGCGATGTCGGTAATGTAAGTGGCGCACCTGCGGTAAACGTCATTATCGAAAACTATGCCTCTGGCGTGAATGTGCAAAATCAGGGCTATGACCAGACCAGACAAGCTGTAGTGTTTGCTGTGAAAGAAGTAGCAAAACAAATTCGAACTGGAACCGGTGATGTTTCACGCGCAATGCGAGATACTTGGAATGTTACTTCGAAATCACAGTGAGGAATGATATGGCAATAGAAGCGGGACAAATCGGTGGGATAGATATCCCTTTTGGCGAAGAGTTTACTCTGGAGGCGACATATCCAATTGACTTTGTGATAACAACAAGTGGAGGTAGCGTAATTAAAATGACCGTCACGCCTAACAATCCACTCAAAATCACCAGAAATAGTGATATTACGAGCATTGTCGGAACTGTAAATCCACATGATTCCGACATCCGAAACATCACATAACCCGCTCAGGCGGGTTTTTTATGGGCTCAACATGGCAACAGACATCAAATGGCCGTTAGGGCTGCAAACAATCCTCAAAAGCGGCAAGGCTCGCAATCAGCTTGCCGCGTTCCAGATGGCAGACCCGCGCAGTGGGCCACCATATCGCAAGCGTCTGAGTGATGACGCTCCTGTTATTTGGGATGTTACATTCAAGTTCAAAGGCGATGATGCAACTATCTTCTGGTCGTGGTTTGAGAACGCCATCGACAAGGGGCGCAAAAACTTCATCCTGCCCATTCGCACAGAGTTCGAACTGGTAGACCATGAAGTTATGTTCCTGCCTGACTCACTGCTACCGGTGAGCGAAGAAAGTGACGTGTTCACGTACTCAGCTCAGGTTCTGGCGCGGAAACTCATCATCCCTGACTGGTATCCTGACGATATCTGGGTAGACCCTGACATCTTCAAACAGCGCAATATCCTCGACCCGGCTGTTAACTGGTATTGGCCTAAGGACCCGTAATGCCTGTATCTGATGAACAACGCGCTTTCTGGAGCCAGAAGAACCCTGCGGCAGAATTCGACACTATCACCTTCAATCATCCTGCATTCAGTGAGCCGGTGCGACTCGTTGCCAATGTCTACAGCGATATGACGTTTAGCGGCAACGAGTACCGCGCCTGTTCGATGGAAATCAACAAGCCCGAGCAGGGGAAAGACCCGGTAAGCTCAATCGGCGTCAAATTTGCGCGTCCGCAGGTTGGTGACGAGTTCAAGAAAATCATCCGTGCAATGGAACCGTTCGACTGGCTGGCATCGCCGATCACACTCACGCTGCAGCAATTCACCGAAGACGACATGAACAGCCCGATTCAGGACTGGACACTGTATGTCACAGAGGACGGCATACGTATCATCCGTGACACGCTTGAAGTTCAGGCGTCAGACGACAACCCGATGATTCTGAATATGTCCCAGGTTTATGACCTCGACCGCTACCCCGGGCTCTCTTACATGTAAGGCGCATCATGGAAAAATCAGAATTTATCCGCCGTTCGGTTGGCCTGCCGTGGATTGACCGCGCATGTAACTGGAAGGCAATGGACTGCTGGGGCGTGGTGATCATGTATTTCCGCTACGTGTATGGCGAGGAATTGCCAGGAGTCGAGGGTTACAGCACCGGAGAAACATCAATTATTGATGGATTCAGGTCTCAGATTGACAGCGGCAAGTGGAAACAGGTTGATAAACCTGAAGGCGACTGCATCGCATTCATGCTGTTTAAACAAGGCGTAGCGTCTCATGTAGGCGTGATTATTGACAGCAAATACGCGCTGCATTCTGCAGGAAACGCGAGTTACGAAGGGCAGGTGCGTTGCGACAAGCTCGACGTTTTCCGGCGCTTCCACCGTGGAGGAATGGTGTTTTATAAGTACGAGGGGTGTAGATGCTTATAATCTGGCGTGACCCGCGCGGAGTGACGGGGAAGGATGTTTATGAGCTTGATTGCACTCTATCAATTCAGCGGAACATCGCAAAACTATTCCCAAAGGGACTGGACGCCAACACAACGTCCATAATGCTGAACGGCAATAAAATTAACCCGCTGGAAGTTGATTTGTCTCGCAATGCCACTCACCTTGATCGAATCGAAATCGTAATGCGCCAGCAGGGTGCCGCACTCATTATTGGTGCCATTATCGCCGCTGCAGCCGCTGTGGTGGTCGTGGCGCTGATGCCTAAACCGTCAATCCCAAACAACCTCGGCGCACAAAAAGACAGCCCCAACAACGACCTGACAGGGCAAACAAACACAGCTCGTTTGTATCAGGCAATTCCAGACATTTACGGGAAAATCAGGGCATTCCCTGACCTTGTGGAACCCTCACTTTCAGAATACGTTGACAACGTAAAAAACATCACAGAGTTCATGTGCATAGGGGTAGGGGATTATCTGATAGAGAACGTAAAATATGCCGATACACTGTTGAGCACCATCAACGGAGCATCATATGAAGTTTTTAATCCTGGTGACGTTATTCCTGTCATTTACGATGCCGCCGAATCTCCAGACGTTGACGGACAGGAGATAACACCGCCAAACCTGGGTGACTCAGTCCTGCACACCGCAGAAACCAGTGGTGTTGTATCCATCGCTTACAGTGGCGCAGTGGCAACGATAAAAATTATCAAAGAAGACGCTTTTGATTATTTTTACGATAAATCCAAGCCAATAAACGTAAGAATTACTCTGGATGTCAAATACAAAGTTGCGAATCCGGACGGGACGATTTCTGACGAGGAAGGGCAGTTCCAGATAACAGGTGAGCTGGTCGGAATGGGTATATCCAATAACGGTGCGATTATTGATCCGGTCGAATACTACGATATTAGCGTCAATAAAATAAGCCCTGTCAGTGGGTGGCCTCCTGATGCGCAAGTGCAAAACACGTATTTAAAATTAGAAGATATGGAGGCTTTGTATGTGGGGCCGTTTATTCTGCCTTCAGAGGCGGACCAAATCTGGTACAACGTTATCTTCATCAGGGGACTCCAGGACAAAGATGGCGATGACATGACCGCCTCATTTACTGCTGAGTGGTGGCAGGTTGATTCAAGTAACAATCAGATTCCTGGTACGGATGAATCCGAGAGTTTTAGTTATACAAACAGCACGTATGAGCCGCAGTATTTCACCAGAAAAGTGACTCCATCAGGAGGCCGAGCAAGATACGCTTTCAGGATTGTTCGAACTAACAACGGCTATAACCAACTAACGGACCAGGCAAAACTGGAGGAGGTTTATTCCGTACAGGTGCGCAGCAATGTTGTTGCAGAAGATACCCTTATTCGGTGTGTAACAACTGCGACAGAACAGGCTACCGGCATCAAGGACCGCAAATTTAACGCCGAAGTCACGCGCAAGACGATCACGTGGAACGGCTCTCAAATAGTAAGCACGTTAAACCCAAGTCGCAGTTTTGCTGACGCTGTGTTGCACTCGTTCGTGGTAATTGCCGGGCGAGATGCTAACGAACTGGATTTGGACGAGCTCTACGCCATTGATGCGTCATTAAAGTCCAGTAATGAGCGCCTTGGGTGGTTCGATTTCTCATTTGATGATATGGACATCAGCCTTGGTCAGAGGCTGCAAACTATCTGCAACGCCGCACGCGTAACGGTATTCCGTGACGGGCTTAAATGGCGCTTTGTGCGGGAGGAGAAGAAACCAATAGTCTCTGCTCAGTTTGATGCCAGAAACCTCGCTAACGACGATACTGGCGGCACGCTGCAGTTCAGAGGGCACCTGCCAACAAGTTATGACGGCGTGGAACTGGAATGGGTTGATGCGTCAGATACCAACGACGACGGCACAGACAAAAAAGCTTACATCAGGCTTCGCGTAGATGCTGCAAGCAAGCAGATACTGGAAGAAGGCGCAGTACGTCCATATAAGCTGCAACTGGCCGGGTGTCGCAACAAAGACCAGGCGATGAACCGTGCTCAACTTGAAGCCAGGCGACTCATTTACCAGCGCACTGCCGTTGAGGATGTGGCGCTGAGCGACGCAAACATGGTGCAACTAGGCGATCGTGTAAGGTGGGCGGATGTATACGACGAGGCTATAGCAAGCGGTGAGATATTGCAGATTTCCGGCAATGTATTCACTACGTCAGAAACGCTGATTTTCGAGGCAGGAACCGCGTACAAAGTCAGTATCACTGACCAGTACGGCTATCCCTCTCAATGGATTTCTGCAACACCAGTTAGCGGCAATTCTGGTGCGTTTCAGGCTGATTTTACCGGGGCCTACACCGCAGACAACATCAACGCGATGCTGGGCTCTCGTTTCATCCTGACTCCATCCGTTGCAACTGACCCTATGGATTTTGTTCTTACGGAGAAAGCTCCCGGTGACGACCCGACGCAGATAAAGATATCCCTCTCTCAGTACGACGAACGCATGTTCGATTATGACAATTTGTGACCAACGACTATCACCTTACAAGCCAGCCTTAGCGCTGGCTTTTTTTATGGAATTCTTTCATGGCCCGATACAACACAAATAATCCAGTACCATCCAATGAAGTAAAAGACTTCAGTGATAATGCTCAAATTGTGGATGAGATTGTCCATTTGCAGCAGACAACCACCAAAGACCGTTTCGGGAAAAACCTTAAAACGTGGTACGGGGTTCAGCAGGATGCTAACGAAGCAATTTCACAGTATGGGTACATTACGCTTGATAGCTTCGAGGACGGAAATACTTTGACGCTGCCAAATCAGGTGCTGCGACTCGAAGCTACTGGCGAGTATTATCGTTGGGATGGGGTGCTCCCGAAGGTGGTTCCTGCGAACTCAACGCCCGAAAGCACTGGTGGTATTGGACCTGGGGTATGGTTGGGTATCGGCGATGCATCCTTAAGAGGGGAATTGGGTTCTCCAGGTGGCGTGAACTTGGTAAATGGCGCTGCTAAACAGGAAGATGTGGATATACTCAACAAACAAAATTTAGCATTTTCTTATATCGAAGACTATTCAAACCTTGTTTCTAACGATGATTGGTCTGAAGCCATTCAAGCGGCTTTTGACACAGGTAAGCCCGTTGTTGGTTTGGGTGGGAAATCATACAAGGCCACTAAAATTATTAATACAAAGGGTCAACAAACTATAGGTAATTGGAGCGTAAATACTACTCGTTATTCTTTAGGTATGGCGCCAGCTGACTCCATTGTTGACAATTCGGGCCTTATCAGAATGATATACATCTCTTCTGCATATGACTATACAGAGATGTTGCATATTAAAAGTCTTGGCGCCAATACTATTGCCCATTATTGCTTCTGGCAAGATAATCCTGAAGATGCTGAAGGGACCGTTGTAAAACTCTTGAATAATGCACAGTCTTCTGGGTTGAAAGTATTATTAGGAACGGAAGGAGCAGAAGCATCATCGGATTTAAGTTCCTTTATCAGGGCATATGAATCACATCCTGCTGTCATGGGCTTCAGCGTATATGATGAGCCTGCCACAAGAGGAATAACCGTAGCTCAGCAAAACACCAAAATATCAACGATGAGGCCGCTGACAGGCAAGGCCTTAACAGTTGTTGATCTAGCCCCCCCAGGAGGCCCATTCGAGCAGAAATTCAGCACTAACTACGACATAGTTTTCGTTGATTCCTATTCTCTGAGATATGGCTCAGGGACAGTGGAGCAGAATATAGCCAAAGACTTGAACAAGATGCGCTATGACTTCGGTATCGTAAAAGCTATGACCAGTTGCTCACGAGTGATTCCTGTCATCTCCACCTTCATTGATATTGATCCCTCTGGTATATACAGCCAGGTGAAGGCCCAGATTATTCCCGCGTCTGATTTGTTCAGTATAGTCGGCAAGGGGGAGTTTGGAGCGTTCGTATGGGACAACTATGTAGGCCCGGGCTCTGTTCCTACAGGTCAGTTGCGTGATGATGCTGATTTCAAAGCCTTGGTCCGCAGAGCAAGCTCACAGGTAATACGTAAAGAGTTGAAGACAGATGTGTTCATCTTCGGAGGAGGTCCCGGAGCAGGTGCCACACAATGGCCTTTGACGGAGCTTTTAAACAGTATCCAAGTTAAAGACACCTCCACTTCTATGGGTAATGCTCAACGAAATTCCTATCCAGTTAAAGTGGTGACAGGGGCTTCTGAGACAGACAGAACAACCACCACTGCTGGGCAGACCTATTCAGGAATTGGTTTTAAAGGGGCAGATGCTGGATTCGTATCAGGCCTTGTCTTCAGGAAGAATCTACGGGCCCATGTAGAATTATTCACAACAGGGCCGACTATCGCGGGGACATTCAATATTAAAACAACTAACGATGCCGGATACAGCGCAAACCTGATTTACGCAGCAGCAACCAGTGGTAACACTGTCTTTGACATTTCATCTGCTGACGGAGGTTATGGAGACACTTTAATCTTTGAAGTGGCCAATCCCGGGGATATATCCACCTTATATCGTAAGTTCTTACGCGGTATTGTTATTAATAGTGATTGGTGATTCATTCTCAGGGGTTGAGTTAATTTACTAACTCAACCCCTATCGTTTAGTTATTCATTTGCAATTAGTCTTTTCGATAGGAATTTAAACTTGAACCCACATATAAAAATTAGGATGAAACCAAAGAAGAACTCGCCTCTAATATACAAATTATCAAAAATCATAAACAATGATAAGGCAGAGAAATAAACTATGAATGCCGTTCTGTTTTTTTCATTTGTAAGCATCAACCCAGCCGCATAGAAAATAATTTGTAGGATGAATTGAATACACAATCCAGTCAACCCTAAAAGTCTAACAGGTGCGGAAAATGCCGTACCAGCGTTAAGGTGGCCCATAACCATATCCACATAAAATTGATCCATGAAGTGCTTTGAGAATGTATCAGGAACCAATACCGAGAGAACGTAATTTGCGTCGCAAGTCCCATAGACTACAAGTTTGTTGCACATGTCTCCGTATTCGTAGTATGAATTTATGTTTAGAACTAAGTTGTATATTGGGCTAGCTATATATAACCACACCCAATAGAGACTATCACCAATCATCAATCCATTATCATTAGCCCCACCAATCTCCTGGATATAATCGTTAACATAGTCACCTGAGAGTTGTTGTCGCAAATTCCCTAGCATGCCGAATATCACTATCACAAATAAAATAGTTGCTATTAGCTTAATGTTCATTGTGCGCGTAAACTTTATTTTTGACGATATGGATATTAGTGCTATAAAGAATGCAACAATCATCATTTGCCTTGACAGCATTAACGCTGATATAACAAATGCGTATAATAAAGCCAGTATCATTTCATTTTTGGTTCCATAAATAGAAGCAAATAAAACTGATACAATTGCACAAGAATAAAAGACTACATGCAAAACAGGAAGAGTGACGGCTACCTCTCTACCAACCAAAATTGGAACGCCACCTAAATAAAACTCAATAGAGAATCCAATGGCAGATATTAATGCAAGCTTTTTCCAAGCGCCAGACTTTACACCTGATTGTAACTTTATATTTCTTGCATAAAATAAAGATATAAATAGATAAGAAAATGCAAGGGTTAGCATTATCGCCAAAGCAAACAATGATGGTGTATCATAAAAATATGATAGGTTAAGGCACGACAATGCGATCCCAATAATTAGCATAACCCCAATGTTCATCGGGTAGGTCAAAAGTCTGTACATTTATTCACCACATATACCATGGAAGCGCCCCGGACTCGTAGAGAGCGCCAGCCAAAATAGCTAAAAAGATAATAAAAACAACGGCTACAGCACCAACTGCAGTTATCATAAATTCTTTCATGCCGATCTCTCCTGCAAATCAACGAAAGATAAGTAACTAGCGGATAGCATTAACATTATTTGAATCAATGGTTTCGTAATGGAAGAAGTTTACCATTCAAATGGTAGTTGATACACCAAGGATGAATCTCAGGTGTTCGGATAATCACCTACATCATCAACGATGCGCGTTCAGGTGAGTTCGACGACTGTCCGGTGATGTGATTACCCGGCATTTCCGTCTATGTAGTCAGCCCACCACTGCATCATTTCACGGCGCTTATCGAGATACTGAGCATGGTTGTAAATGCCACGTATTGATCCGCTGTTTGCGTGCGCCAGTTGCTTTTCTATGGCATCAGCCGGCCATTCATGTTCATTCATAATGGTGCTGAACTGGTGCCGGAAGCCGTGGCCGCTTGCCAACCCTTCATATCCAATCTGCCGAATAACCAGCAGCACGGCGTTCTCGCTAATCGGCTTTGTTTTGTCATTGCGTCCGGCGAAAACGAAACTTGATATCGGCTGAGTTACCGGCTTCAGTGTTTCCAGCAAAGAAATTACCTGGTCTGACATGGGGACAAGGTGAACTCGGCGCCCCTTCATCACCTCTTCGGCGATAGTTATCGTCCTGGTTTCAAAATCGACGTTCGACCATTGCATGGACCGGAGCTCTTTAGTCCTCAGTACTGTATATTGCAGAACTTGAGTTGCTATGCGCGAGACGATACTTCCGGAGAATCCTGCCAGTGCCTTATTGAATGCCGGAATCTGATCAGCAGGAAGGAAAGGATAGTTCTTCTTGCGATATCCCTTCATTGCATCAGCCAGATCAGGAGCGGGGTTATATTTGGCCCTGCCGGTTACAATGGCGTACCTGAACACTTCCCCGCAGCGCCTCCTTGCCTTATTGGCCCTCTCCATTGCCCCACGGTCTTCAAACCTGCGGATCACTTCCAGTATCTGCATCGGTTCTATCTCGTTAATCTCCATCCCGCCAATCAATGGCAGAATGTCATCCTGGAACATGCGTGACAGTTCTGTGCTGTATACCTCTGACCATACCTGTTTTTTATGCTCGTACCATTCCTGGTATATAGAGCCGAACGAGTTGTCTTTGACTGACAGCTTTTTGGCCTTTATCGGATCGACACCGACAGACACATCCTTTTTCGCAAGCCATGCCTTGTCCCTGGCTTCCTGCAATGACATGAAAGGATATTTACCTATTGTCAGAACCTTCTCTTTACCATCGAGCTTGTAACGCAGTTGCCAGACTTTCTTTCCGGTAACCGGCACATACAGGTACAGACCATTGCTGTCGAGCAGCCGGTACGGTTTATCTTTCGGCTTTGCCGCGTCGATCTGCTTGATGGTGAGCATGGGTAAAATTCCGGTGGGTAAAATTATTTACTCGTTTTTTACCCGCCTGAGTATGCGGCTGTCAACGTTCTATTGCGAACTATGGCGAACTGGTATTTTATTTGATGCTTGCTGTGCAAGGGATTTTGCGAACTATTACGGAGGGTGGCGAACCATAAAATGGTGTCCCCTGCAGGAATCGAACCTGCAATTAGCCCTTAGGAGGGGCTCGTTATATCCATTTAACTAAGGGGACGAAGCGGCACCGAGTATACCGTCTTTTGTTTGCTTCGGTAAGGGTAGTGCCGCCTGACTGTTCAAACCGTCACCATTCAAACCGGATTTTGCTGCTTTTTCTCTTCTTCGGCGGCTTTTTTGGCTTCTTCTTTCCGCTTGTTGCTCATATCGTTGCGGATCTGCGCATGGCTCATCAGGGCGAAGATAAAGGTGCCGCCACAGATATTCCCGGCCAGCGTAGGGAGGGCAAACGGCCAAAAGAATTCGCTCCAGTGCAGCGTGCCGTTAAACACCAGATAGAGGATCTCCACTGAACCCACCACGATGTGGGTGGTATCGCCAAGCGCGATAAGCCAGGTCATCAGGATGATCACCACGATTTTTGCCGCACCGGCCGCAGGAAACATCCAGACCATGGTGGCAATCAGCCAGCCGGAAATAATGGCATTGGCGAACATTTCAGTAGGGCTATTTTTCATCACGCCCATACCAATTTTCACGAAGGCATCCCGCGTCTCTTCGGTGAAAATAGGCATATATTCAAAGGCCCATGCGGCTATGGCGGTGCCCAGCACGTTCCCGAGCAGAACAATGCCCCACAGGCGCATTAACAAGCCAACATTTCCCGCCGTCGGGTTTTGCATCACGGGTAACACTGCGGTGACGGTGTTTTCGGTAAACAACTGCTGGCGCGCCATGATGACAATGATAAAGCCAAAGGTGTAACCAAGATTTTCCAGTAAAAAACTACCCGGCACACCCTCCAGTTCCACATGGAAAATCCCTTTTGCCAGCAGAGAAGCCCCCATTGACAGTCCGGCGGCGATGGCAGACCACAGCAGAGCCATGGCGTCGCGCTCCAGCTCTTTCTCGCCGTCTTGCCGGATATGCTCGTGAATCGCCATCGCGCGTGAAGGCAGACGGTCCTCATCGACCTCTATCTTTTTCCCGCGCTGTTTTTCTTCACTCTCAACCTCAATGTTGTCGCTATGCTTATCTATCTTATCGTTTTCCAGATTATCCATACTCGCCTCTTGCTCTAAGCTGATACTTGTAAAGCGTAGCGGCTTTTCTTCTGTTGACCGTCAGGCGATCTTCTGAAAAGGCAAAAATGGTAACAATTGTATTTTTTCATCTCGATAGAATGGCTGCATGATAATTCCGGCCTGACCAGGCTATGATCACATCAAGCAGTTCGGTGATATAGACATCGTTTGACGTGCTGTTACAATCGCTCACACCTTTACAGGCGGACACGGTAGCGTTCCGTCATGGATGGCAATCAGCGATAGCCACAATTAACAGGGAGACATATATGAAGCTTCGCCTGTCGGCGCTTGCACTGGGAATCACACTCCTCGTGGGGTGTGCAAGTTCCGGTACAGAACAGCAGGGGCGTTCGGACCCATTAGAAGGGTTCAACCGCACTATGTACAACTTCAACTTTAATGTGTTGGATCCGTATGTCGTTCGACCGGTGGCTGTCGCCTGGCGTGATTATGTTCCACAGCCTGCCCGTAACGGTCTGAGTAACTTTACCGGCAACCTCGAAGAGCCTGCGGTAATGGTGAACTATTTCCTGCAGGGCGATCCGTATCAGGGAATGGTGCATTTCACTCGTTTCTTCCTGAACACCATTCTGGGGATGGGCGGCTTTATTGATGTTGCCGGAATGGCGAATCCGAAGCTACAGCGCGTTGAGCCGCATCGTTTCGGCAGCACGTTGGGTCACTATGGCGTCGGGTATGGTCCTTACGTGCAGTTGCCATTCTACGGTAGTTTCACCCTGCGTGATGATGGTGGTGATATGGCGGATACGCTGTATCCGGTTCTTTCATGGTTAACCTGGCCGATGTCTATCGGTAAATGGACAGTTGAAGGGATTGAAAACCGCGCCCAGTTGCTGGACTCCGATGGTCTGCTGCGTCAGTCTTCGGATCCTTACATCATGGTGCGTGAAGCGTATTTCCAGCGTCATGACTTTATCGCTAACGGCGGTAAGCTCAAACCGCAGGAAAACCCCAACGCTCAGGCGATTCAGGACGAATTGAAAGAGATCGATTCCGAATAAGGTTTTTGGGACGAATAAAAAGGTGAGCTAAAAAGCTCACCTTTTTTACATCGGTAATAAATCAGAATGCGTAGTTGAAGTTAGTACCAAACAGCCAGGCTTTACCTTCAGATTCGAACTTGTACGGACCTTCGTTAATTTTCACGCTCTGACCGTGCATGTAAGAAACCCCCACGTCAACAGACGCATCTTTATTGAAGGCGTAGGTCGTCCCTGCGCTCAGCCAGAAACGGTCCTGATCCGGAATGGAGATAGAACGATTTTGTGCCGGAACCGGGCTGTCATCGAAGGCGATACCGGTGCGGAACGTCCAGTTATCATCGTAGTAATAAGTGGTACCCAGCGCGATGCGGAAGGCGTCTTTGAAGCCTTCATCTTTCTGGAACAGTGTCTTACCGCCGGTGGATTTCGCCTTCAACTCCTGGAACTGACTCCAACTGGTATAAGCCAGGCTGTAGTGGATGGCCCACTGTGGTGCCACGCGGTTATAACCAGACACTTCCCACATTTCAGGCAGGTTAAGCGTCAGGTAACCCGACTGCGTCGCGCCGCCGGTTGCGGTGGGGAGGCCCAGATTAAAGTTATTGATTGCCGGAGGCAGATCGCTGCTGTAGTTACCTTTGAAGTCAATTTTGACTTCAGAGCGGTAGGTCAACGCATAGCGGTTGTTCTTGTCCAGCTCATACAGAATCCCGGCGTTCCAGCCGAAGCCCCACTGGTTACCGTTCAGGTGGGCAATTTTCGTATCGCTTGGGATGCCGTTGGCCGTGGCTGCCAGTTGCTGGCCCTGCGGAGTGCGTCCGGCAGGGGACTGCATCACCTGTCCTGCAACCAGTTGGCCCAGATCACCGGCAAAGCGTTCAATCTTCGCACGGGCGTAAACGGCATTCAGACCGAGACCGAAGCTCCAGGCATCATCTAAGCGATATGCACCGCTCAGGTTCAGGTTCATGGTCTGGAGGTCGGTCGTACCGCCGACAGAGCCGCCAGCATAGGTATCATTAAATTCTGTTGCCAGACCATAGTTAGAGGTAATGGACGCCCCCCAACCAAACTGATCGTTAATAGGAGCAACAAAGTGGGCGTTTGGCACCCAGGCGGTTGGCGCGATGTTATCTGCGTCAAGGCTGCGCCCGGACGGTGAACGGCCACTGATATTAACGTCGGGATCGATGTATACCGCACCCGCGGAGAAAGTAGGGCGATCGAACATTGTGATCAGCGCCGGGTTACGGCTGACGTTACCTGCATCGTCTGCGATAGCGCCTTCACCCGAATAGGCCCGGCCAAGGCCAGAGGAAGAAAATTCGTTTAACTGAAAGCCTGCAGACCAGGCCTGGGTGGAGATAATTGCCACTGCGACTGCGAGAGCAGACTTTGTAAACAGGGTTTTCTGGCTCATGACCATAACCTCAATTGATTTATTTTTATACAAACTATGTTACATGGTGTAACAGGAGCGCGAAGTGTAGGGTCTGCGGTACAACATAGAAATCAGACCAGTGGCGTGAGTATAGGTCGGACCACCTGAAATGTTGCAAGTATGTTTATAATATTTTTCAGTTCTGATCTCGAAAACGCGATCCATCTGGCAAATTTGACGCCTGACGCTCTCACCCTAATGGGTGAAATTTGTTTTAGATCATTTTTAAGTGTGATTTCTGTCACTTATCTTATTTCTCACCATTAACAACTGGAGAGGTAAATGTGGGGAGCGTAAAATATCCCTATCGTTTATCTGGCACCCTGGGTGCAAATACAGAGGAAATCTACAATGAGTAAATGCAGTGCTGATGAAACCCCGGTTTGCTGCTGTATGGATGTTGGCACCATCATGGACAACTCCGATTGCACCGCCTCATACAGCCGTGTGTTCGCTAACCGCGCAGAGGCTGAAGAGACGCTGGCGGCGTTGACCGAGAAAGCGCGTAGTGTGGAATCTGAACCGTGCAAAATCACCTCCACCTTCACTGAAGAATCTGAAGGCGTCCGTCTGGATATTGATTTTGTCTTTGCTTGCGAAGCCGAAACGTTGATCTTCCAGTTGGGTTTGCGCTAATCCCCACGCCCCGTTTCTCATGCCCCGGCGATAATTCCCGGGGCATTTTCATTTCAGGCAGTGACTATTCACTGTGTCTTAGCTCTCACTTTCTTCGCGCTCCGCTTGGCTAAATGTAAAAAATTGGTTAAGACTATGATCAGGTCAGACCACTTATTTTATTTTTACAGGGGAGTGTTATGAGTCAGGCTTTATCGCTGGTCACCCGCCAGGGCGATCGTATCGCTATTGTGAGCGGATTACGCACGCCATTTGCGCGTCAGGCGACCGCTTATCATGGCATTCCCGCCGTCGATCTCGGCAAAATGGTGGTGGGCGAACTGCTTGCGCGTAGTGAAATTCCTGCCGATGTGATTGAGCAACTGGTTTTCGGCCAGGTCGTACAGATGCCTGAAGCGCCCAATATCGCCCGCGAAATCGTGCTAGGGACAGGGATGAATGTACACACCGACGCGTACAGCGTGAGTCGTGCCTGTGCGACCAGTTTCCAGGCTGTGGCGAACGTGGCGGAAAGCCTGATGGCAGGGACCATCCGCGCGGGAATCGCCGGTGGTGCAGATTCTTCGTCGGTTCTGCCCATTGGCGTCAGCAAAAAGCTCGCGCGCGTGCTGGTTGATGTCAACAAAGCCCGCACGTTGGGGCAACGGCTTAAACTTTTTTCTCGTCTGCGCTTACGCGATCTAATGCCCGTTCCGCCAGCGGTGGCGGAATACTCAACCGGACTGCGCATGGGCGATACCGCAGAGCAGATGGCGAAAACCTACGGTATCACCCGGGAACAGCAGGATGCTCTGGCGCATCGTTCTCACCAGCGCGCCGCGCAGGCCTGGGCAGAAGGCAAGCTGGCTGATGAAGTCATGACCACTTACACGCCGCCGTTTAAAGCGCCTCTCTCTGAGGATAACAATATTCGGGGTAACTCCACGCTTGCCGATTATGCCAGACTGCGTCCGGCATTTGATCGAAAGCATGGTACCGTCACAGCGGCAAACAGCACGCCGCTGACGGATGGCGCGGCGGCGGTCATCCTGATGACTGAATCCCGGGCGAAAGAACTGGGTCTGGTTCCACTGGGCTACTTGCGTAGCTACGCTTTTACCGCGATTGATGTCTGGCAGGACATGCTGCTGGGGCCAGCCTGGTCAACGCCGCTGGCGCTGGAGCGCGCCGGGTTAACGCTGGCCGATCTTACGCTGATTGATATGCACGAAGCCTTTGCCGCCCAGACGCTGGCGAACCTCCAGTTGCTTGGCAGTGAACGTTTTGCCCGCGAGGTGCTGGGTCGTTCGCATGCCACCGGCGAGGTGGATGACAGCAAATTTAATGTGCTTGGCGGGTCAATTGCCTATGGCCACCCCTTTGCCGCAACCGGTGCAAGGATGATCACCCAAACCCTGCACGAGCTACGTCGTCGTGGCGGCGGTTTTGGGCTTGTGACTGCCTGTGCAGCAGGCGGTCTCGGTGCGGCAATGGTCCTGGAGGCAGAATAATGGAAATGACATCGGCTTTTACGCTTAACGTGCGTCTGGATAACGTCGCGGTCATCTCTGTGGATGTCCCTGGTGAGAAGATGAATACCCTGAAAGCGGAGTTTGCCACGCAGGTACGCGCCATCCTTAAACAGATCAGGGAAAACAAGTCCATTAGCGGTGTCGTCATTATTTCTGCGAAGCCGGACAATTTTATTGCCGGTGCGGATATCAACATGATTGGGCACTGCAAAAATGCACCAGAAGCACAAGAACTGGCGCGACAGGGGCAGCAATTGATGGCCGAGATCAACGGATTGCCGATCCCGGTCATCGCTGCCATTCATGGCGCTTGTCTGGGCGGCGGGCTTGAACTGGCGTTGGCCTGTCACGCGCGCGTCTGCACGGATGATGCGAGAACCGTGCTGGGGTTGCCTGAGGTACAACTTGGGCTGCTGCCCGGTTCGGGCGGGACTCAACGTTTGCCGCGACTTGTTGGGATCAGTACGGCGCTGGATATGATCCTCACTGGTAAACAACTGCGCGCGAAGCAGGCGCTGAAGGCCGGGCTGGTGGACGATGTTGTCCCACATGCAATCTTGCTGGAGGCCGCGGTTGATCTGGCGAAAAAAGAGAAACCCGCACCTCGCACACTTCCCGTTCGCGAACGTGTTCTGGCAGGCCCGCTCGGTCGGGCGCTGCTGTTTCGTATGGTCAGCAACAAAACGGAACAAAAAACCCAGGGCAATTACCCGGCGACAGAACGCATTTTACAGGTGATGGAAATCGGGCTGGCGCAAGGCAGTAGCAGCGGTTATGAGGCGGAAGCGCGCGCGTTTGGCGAGCTGGCGATGACGCCGCAATCGCAGGCGTTGCGAAATATCTTTTTTGCCAGTACGGACGTGAAAAAAGATCCCGGCAGCGACGTGCCTCCGGGACCACTCAACAGCGTCGGCGTGCTTGGCGGCGGGCTGATGGGCGGAGGAATTGCCTACGTTACCGCCTGTAAAGGAGGTTTGCCGGTTCGCATCAAAGACATAAATGCGAAAGGAATCAACCACGCACTAAAGTACAGTTGGGATCAACTTGAAACCAAAGTGCGTCGCCGTCATATCAAAGCCAGTGAGCGCGATAAACAGCTAGCGTTGATTTCCGGTTCCGTGGATTATCGCGGCTTTGCCCACCGCGATCTGGTCATTGAAGCGGTGTTCGAAGATCTGCCTTTAAAACAACAGATGGTGGCAGAAGTAGAGCAAAATTGTGCATCTCACACCATTTTTGCCTCCAACACATCATCATTGCCAATCGGGGATATCGCCGCTAACGCCGCCAGACCTGAGCAGGTCATCGGGTTGCACTTTTTTAGCCCGGTGGAAAAAATGCCGCTGGTGGAGGTGATTCCCCATGCAGGCACCTCAGGGCAAACGATCGCCACTACGGTTAAGCTGGCGAAAAAACAGGGCAAAACGCCAATTGTGGTGCGAGATAAAGCCGGGTTCTACGTAAACCGTATTCTTGCGCCTTATATTAACGAAGCGATTCGCATGCTTACCGAAGGTGAGCGTGTGGAGCAGATTGACAGCGCGCTGGTTAAATTCGGCTTTCCGGTGGGGCCAATCCAACTTTTGGATGAGGTCGGAATTGATACAGGCACTAAAATTATACCAATACTGGAAGCCGCTTATGGTGAGCGTTTTAGCGCCCCTGCAAACGTTGTTACATCAATTTTGAATGACGATCGCAAAGGTAGAAAAAATGGGCGGGGTTTCTATCTTTATGGGGCAAAAGGGCGTAAAAGCAAAAAACAGGTCGACCCTGCAATTTATACGCTTATTGGCGCACAGGGGCAGAGCAAGCTCTCCAGCCAGCAGATTGCTGAACGCTGCGTGATGTTAATGCTCAATGAGGCGGCGCGTTGTTACGACGAGCAGGTGATTCGTAGTGCGCGTGATGGTGACATCGGCGCGGTGTTTGGTATTGGTTTTCCTCCGTTTCTCGGTGGTCCGTTCCGTTACATGGATTCCCTCGGCGCGGGTGAAGTGGTTGCCGTATTGCAACGTCTCGCTTCGCAGTATGGCTCACGATTTACGCCGTGTGACGCGTTGCTAATGATGGCGGAGCGTGGGGAACATTTTTGGCGTGCAGAAGCAACTGACCTGCATTAATGGGGTCAAAGATTAGGTGAATCCGCACTGAATGGCTGTGGTCTGGTCAAAATGTAAACGTATATTGACTATACTTACGCCATTGAGGTAAAAAACAGCGTTTCATTCAGTGAGCGGATAAGGCACAATGCCGGCCACTGTATTTCAGCTACCCCAGGGTTTTGCGGGAATACGTGTGATTCTGGTTAACAAAAGCGGTGCAATATGCAAGTTTTTATCATGCGTCACGGCGACGCGGCCCTCGATGCCGCCAGTGATTCGGTTCGTCCCTTAACCCACTGTGGTTGTGATGAATCCCGCCTTATGGCGAACTGGCTGAAAGGTCAAAAAGTGGATATCGAACGTGTTCTGGTGAGCCCGTTCCTGCGAGCCGAACAAACGTTGGATGTGGTAGGGGAATGTATGAACCTGCCGGGTAACGTGGATGTTATGCCGGAGTTGACCCCTTGCGGCGATGTGGGCATGGTCAGCGCCTGGCTGCAGGCTCTGGCCAATGAAGGTGTCGCCAGCGTACTGGTGATTTCCCACCTTCCGTTAGTGGGTTACCTGGTGTCTGAACTGTGCCCTGGCGAAACGCCGCCGATGTTTACCACTTCAGCGATTGCAAGCGTGACGCTGGATGAAAGCGGTAAAGGGGTTTTCAACTGGCAGATGAGCCCGTGTAACCTGAAGATGGCGAAAGCGATTTAACCTGCTGTCTGACTTTCAAAGAGCCGCTGATGCGGCTCTTGTTGTTTCCTGGCTCAGGGAAGTTCTGGCGGCACCCACTCTTCGACTTCGATTAACACCAGCAGCGCGGCGTCCCCGCCATACTCTTTCGGTGCCTGATGAAAGGCCATGACATGCGGATGCTGCGCCAGCCACAGCGGCGTCTGTTGTTTCAGCACATGTTTGCCGTGTCCGTGCATCACGCAGGCGCAAAATACATGTTCCCGACGGCAGGCGGCAATCAGCGCGCCTAATTCTTGCTTTGCCTGAAGCTGCGTCAGCCCGTGTAAATCCAGAAACAGTTCCGGGGAATAATCTCCGCGGCGCATTTTTTTAAGCTCGAAATGGCTGACATCCGGGCGAACATACTTCACCGGGCCTTCGGTATTCAACAGCGGTTGAAACTCGTCAGAAAAATAGTGGCTGGCATCCGCCTGTTCTGACAGGAGTCGCTTCACCGGAACCTCGGTTATCTTTTTACGTTGCGGACGATGAACAATCGTGTCCTGCTTAATCTGGCGGGTGCCGGTCATCAGTTGCCGGAACAGCGCCTGTTCCTCCTCGCTGAGCCATGTTTTTTCTTTCATTCTGCTGTCTCATCTTTTATTTTCCGTTAGTTTACCCGACTCGCTGTGGATGCGAATGCTCAAAACGCAATTTTCACGCGCTACCCCTGCGTGATTGCTGATTTATCGCCGTCTTCGTGGCAAACTAGCCGCCGAAATTATTGCGAGCATGCCCTGGAGGAACAGATGGATAAAATTTTCGTTGATGAAGCAGTGAGTGATCTGCATACCATTCAGGACATGTTGCGCTGGGCGGTTAGCCGTTTTAGTGCGGCGAATATCTGGTACGGCCACGGTACGGATAACCCGTGGGATGAGGCCGTACAGCTGGTGCTGCCATCGCTGTATCTGCCGCTGGATATCCCGGAAGATATGCGCACGGCGCGTCTGACGTCCAGTGAGCGCCACCGTATCGTTGAGCGCGTGATCCGTCGCGTAAACGAACGTATTCCGGTTGCCTACCTGACCAACAAAGCCTGGTTCTGCGGCCATGAGTTCTATGTGGATGAGCGTGTGCTGGTGCCGCGTTCTCCTATTGGGGAACTGATCAACAACCGCTTTGCGGGGCTGGTCAATGAGCCGCCTCAGATGATCCTCGACATGTGTACCGGTAGCGGTTGTATTGCTATCGCCTGTGCCTATGCTTTCCCGGAGGCGGAAGTGGATGCGGTGGATATCTCTGCCGATGCGCTGGCCGTCACCGAACACAACATTGAAGAACACGGCCTGATTCATTACGTGACGCCTATTCGTTCTGACTTGTTCCGCGACCTGCCAAAAGTCCAGTATGACCTGATTGTCACCAATCCGCCGTACGTTGACGCGGAGGACATGTCTGACCTGCCGAATGAATATCGTCATGAGCCGGAACTCGGCCTGGCGTCGGGAACGGACGGTCTGAAACTGACGCGCCGTATTCTGGGTAACGCGCCGGATTACCTGTCCGATAACGGGATTCTGATTTGTGAAGTCGGTAACAGCATGGTACATCTGATGGAACAATATCCGGATGTGCCGTTCACCTGGCTGGAATTCGACAATGGCGGCGACGGCGTCTTTATGCTGACCAAAGCCGAGTTGCTTGCCGCCCGTGAGCATTTCAGCCTCTATAAAGATTAAACCACAACGACAACAACGAGACCGCAATGGCAGGAAATACAATTGGACAACTCTTTCGTGTAACCACCTTTGGCGAATCACATGGGCTGGCGCTTGGTTGTATCGTCGACGGTGTGCCACCGGGCATTCCTCTGACGGAAGCGGACCTGCAACACGATCTCGACAGACGCCGCCCGGGAACATCGCGCTACACGACCCAGCGTCGCGAACCGGATCAGGTTAAAATCCTCTCCGGCGTATTCGAAGGCGTCACCACCGGCACCAGCATTGGTCTGTTGATTGAAAATACCGATCAGCGTTCGCAGGATTACAGCGCCATTAAGGATGTGTTTCGTCCAGGGCATGCGGATTACACCTACGAGCAGAAATACGGCCTGCGCGATTATCGTGGCGGCGGACGCTCCTCCGCACGGGAAACCGCGATGCGCGTGGCGGCAGGCGCGATTGCGAAAAAATACCTCGCCGAAAAGTTTGGCATCGTCATTCAGGGCTGCCTGACCCAAATGGGCGACATTCCGCTGGCAATCAAAGACTGGTCGCAGGTAGAGCTTAATCCGTTCTTCTGTCCCGATCCGGATAAGATTGTCGCCCTGGACGAACTGATGCGCGCCCTGAAAAAAGAGGGTGATTCCATTGGCGCGAAGGTAACGGTAATCGCCAGCGGTGTGCCGGCAGGTCTGGGTGAGCCGGTGTTCGATCGTCTCGATGCGGATATCGCCCATGCGCTGATGAGTATTAACGCCGTGAAAGGCGTTGAAATTGGCGACGGTTTCGATGTCGTCGCGCTGCGTGGCAGCCAGAATCGTGACGAAATCACCAAAGACGGGTTCCAGAGTAACCACGCAGGCGGCATTCTGGGCGGGATCAGCAGCGGCCAGCAAATTGTGGCTCATATGGCGCTGAAACCGACCTCCAGTATTACCGTTCCAGGGCGCACCATTAATCGCTTTGGCGAAGAAGTGGAGATGATCACCAAAGGTCGTCACGATCCGTGTGTCGGGATCCGCGCGGTACCGATCGCCGAAGCGATGCTGGCGATCGTGTTGATGGATCACCTTTTACGTCAACGGGCGCAAAATGCGGATGTCACAACGGATATTCCACGCTGGTAAGAGATGAAAAAAACCGCGATAGCACTGCTGGCTCTGCTTGCCAGCACGGCCAGCCTGGCGGCGACGCCATGGCAGAAAATTACCCAGCCCGTGCCGGGTAGCGCGCAGTCCATTGGGGGGTTCTCGAACGGCTGCATTGTGGGGGCAGATACGCTTCCCGTGCAGTCGGATCACTACCAGGTGATGCGCACCGATCAGCGTCGCTATTTCGGCCATCCCGATCTGGTGATGTTTATTCAGCGACTGAGTACGCAGGTCAGCAATCTGGGACTGGGAACCGTACTGATTGGCGATATGGGAATGCCGGCCGGTGGGCGATTTAACGGCGGACATGCCAGCCACCAGACGGGGCTGGATGTGGATATTTTCCTGCAGCTACCGAAAACGCGCTGGACCCAGGCTCAACTGTTGCGCCCCCAGGCGTTGGACCTGGTTTCCCGGGATGGAAAACACGTTGTGCCGTCGTTGTGGAAACCGGAAATCTCCAGCCTGATTAAACTGGCGGCGGAAGATAATGAAGTCACGCGTATTTTCGTCAATCCGGCGATAAAACAGCAACTTTGCCTGGATGCCGGAACCGATCGCGACTGGTTGCGTAAAGTGCGCCCCTGGTTCCAGCATCGTGCGCATATGCATGTTCGATTACGTTGCCCTGCCGACAGCCTTGAGTGCGAAGATCAGCCTTTGCCTCCGGCTGGCGATGGCTGTGGCGCTGAGCTACAAAGTTGGTTTGAACCTCCCAAACCGGGAACCACAAAGCCTGAGAAGAAGACACCGCCTCCGCTGCCGCCTTCCTGCCAGGCGCTACTGGATGAGCATGTACTCTGATGGACAATTTCGTAGACCTGTTTATGGTCTCCCCGCTGTTGTTGCTGGTGCTGTTTTTTGTGGCAATGCTGGCAGGATTTATCGATTCACTGGCGGGAGGTGGCGGTCTGTTAACCATTCCCGCCCTGATGGCGGCGGGAATGTCTCCTGCACAGGCGCTGGCGACCAATAAGCTTCAGGCCTGTGGCGGCTCCATTTCTTCCTCAATCTACTTTATTCGCCGCAAGGTGGTGAATCTCGCTGACCAGAAGCTCAACATCGCGATGACCTTCATCGGTTCGATGAGCGGCGCACTGTTGGTGCAACATGTGCAGTCAGATGTGTTGCGACAGATTCTACCGGTTCTGGTGATCTGCATTGGCCTCTATTTTTTGCTCATGCCGAAAATCGGTGAAGACGACAGACAACGCCGTCTGCATGGCCTGCCGTTTGCTCTGATCGCCGGCGGCTGCGTCGGTTTTTACGATGGTTTTTTCGGCCCGGCAGCCGGTTCATTTTATGCCCTGGCTTTTGTCACGCTGTGCGGGTATAACCTCGCCAAATCCACCGCTCACGCAAAGTTGCTGAACGCCACCTCCAACCTCGGTGGTCTGCTGCTGTTTATTATCGGCGGAAAAGTGATATGGGCGACCGGTTTTGTCATGCTGATTGGACAATTTCTCGGCGCGCGGATGGGGTCCCGACTGGTGCTGAGCAAAGGACAGAAGCTGATTCGGCCTATGATCGTCATCGTCTCGGCGGTGATGAGCGCCAAACTTCTTTATGATAACCATGGACAGGAGATTCTCCACTGGCTGGGGATGAATTAATGAACAGTACACATCACTACGAACAGTTAATCGACATTTTCAACGGCTGCTTTGCCGATGATTTTAATACCCGTCTGATTAAAGGCGACGACGAACCGATCTATCTTCCTGCTGACGCCGAAACCCCATACCACCGGATTGTCTTTGCTCACGGCTTTTATGCCAGCGCGTTGCATGAGATTTCGCACTGGTGCATTGCCGGAAAGGCGCGCCGTGAGTTGGTTGATTTCGGCTACTGGTATTGCCCGGACGGTCGCGACGCAGCGACCCAAAGCCAGTTTGAAGATGTGGAAGTGAAGCCGCAGGCGTTTGACTGGCTGTTTTGTGTGGCGGCGGGCTATCCGTTTAATGTCAGTTGCGACAATCTGGAAGGCGATTTCGAACCGGACCGCGTGGTGTTCCAGCGTCGGGTCCATGCGCAGGTGATGGCGTATCTGGAGAAGGGGATCCCGGAACGTCCGGCGCGTTTTATCAAAGCGCTACAGAATTATTATCACACGCCTGAACTTAAGGCGGAACAGTTCCCGTGGCCGGAAGCGCTCAACTGAAGCCAGCGCCACGTTACAATGAGGAAAGAAGATGATCGCGGAGTTTGAATCACGCATTCTGGCATTAATCGACGACATGGTAGAGCATGCAAGCGATGATGAGCTGTTTGCCAGTGGGTATTTGCGTGGCCACCTGACATTAGCCGTTGCAGAGCTGGAAGAGGCAGATGACCATTCTGCCCAGGCCGTTTACGCCACTGTCTCCCACAGCCTGGAAAAAGCGATCGGCGCAGGTGAACTGTCGCCACGCGATCAGGCATTAGTAAAAGAGATGTGGGATGCGCTGTTCCAGAAGGCAACGCACTAATCTTGCTGTCGCCATCCGATTGCTTAATTGGTCGGATGGCGCAACGTCTCACACCGTCTGCGTTTTTACCGCTTTTCCTTTCAGTAACTTCCGCACCCACAAACGATTCGGGTTAAGTGCTGCCAGTGTTGCGGCATCTAAAGGGATGGGTTCGCCACTCATCTGCGAGGCCAGAATTTCTGCGCACAACGGCGCAGAGCACAATCCACGCGAGCCCAACGCGCCCAGCATGTATAAATCGTCATACACCGGCGCGATTGGCACATGCTCCTGGCTGTTTGCTAAATCCGCATACCGGGCCAGCGTGGCGTCATAGTCCGGAACATTTCCCACCATCGGAAGATGATCGCGAGTGGCGCAGCGCACGCCGCAACGCGCCTCTTTGCCGCTCACATCCACCTCTTTTGCCCATTGCGCAGCGGGGAAACAGTCCAGCAGACGCTGGCGGTTTTGTTGCTGATCGTCTTCGCTGTACTGCGTTACCTCGCTGCCCCGATGGTAGCTGGCGCCGATACAGTGCTGCTGATTGGCCGGATTTTGTGGTGTGAGGTAACCGTCATAGCACAATACCTGACGCAGTCGGGAGAGGGCTGGCGTCGTCGGAATATGGCTGACCTGGCCTGCCACCGGGTAGACGGGTAACGGGTGTGTCTGCGTGAAACGGTTGATCTGATGCCCGTTTGCCAGGACCACGACCTCATGTTTCGCACGCGTTCCGTGGGAAAAGTGCAGATGCCAGCCTGTTTCCGAGCGGTGAAGTGTCGTCAGAGAGTGCTGATAATGGCAGCGTAATCCCTGTTTCTTTGCAAGCTGAAGCACTGCGGCGGTCAGTTGCGCCGGGTAGAGCCAACCGCCTTGCGGATAGGTTATTCCGTCGCATCCGGTTTCGACGCCGGTAAGCTGTTGTGCCTGCTCGGTAGCCACCGCGCTTGCCAGCGCGTGCGGTAAATCCAGCGACAGCAGTTGCGCGATCTTTTGCTGGCTCTTTTCATCCCAGCCGAGCTGAGTGACGCCGCACCAGTCGTGCCCGAACTCAACGGGCAGGGCGTCATAAAGACGACGGGCAAAGGTAAATGCGGCGGGGAAAAAGAGGTTTATCGCCGCATCGTGTTTACTCAAAAGCGGGTAAAGCGCTCCCTGACGATTACCGGATGCGCCTTGTGCCGGGGCGTCATCGGCGCAGTAGAGCGTAACCTGCCAGCCGCGTCGCAGCAGCGCCAGTGACAACAGCGCGCTGGCAATCCCACCGCCGATGAGGGCCACCTCCCGTTTCTCACTCTGCTGTCGGGAAAACCATGGCGTGGAGGCAGGAATCGAAAGCGTCTGCGCCATCACACCGCGCAGCATTTCCCGTTTGCGGCCAAAGCCTTTGCATTTCTGCATGGTAAATCCGGCGTCCTGCAAGCCGCGTCGCACGAACCCGGCGGAAGTGAAGGTCGCCAGCGTGCCGCCAGGTCGCGCCAGTCGCGCCATGGCGTTAAACAGCTTTTGCGTCCACATATCCGGATTTTTGGCGGGCGCGAAACCGTCCAGAAACCAGGCGTCGACTTTCTGATTCAGGCTGTCATCGAGTTGATCGGTGAGTTCATTGATATCGCCAAACCACAGATCGAGCGTCACACGTCCTTCATCCAGCAACAGACGATGGCACCCCGCCAGCGGCAGCGGCCACAAGGCGTGAAGTTGAGCGGCAAATTCGGCTAACTCAGGCCAGTGCTGATGTGCCGCCACGAGGTCGTCACGGCTCAAAGGAAATTTTTCAAAGCTGATGAAATGTAATCTTTGTAGCGTAGTTTCTGGCTGCGTCGCGCGAAATGCAGAGAACGCCTGCCAGAGCGTCAGAAAGTTCAGGCCTGTGCCAAAGCCACTTTCCGCAACCACAAACAGAGGGTGAGCATGTTCCGGAAAACGCTCTGCGATTCGGTTGCCGCCGAGAAAGACATAGCGTGTCTCTTCCAGACCATTGTCGTTGGAAAAGTAGACGTCGTCGAAATCTCGGGAAACAGGTGTACCCTCAGCATTGAATTCGAGGTTGGCGGGTTGTATAGCGTATTGTTTCACGTAAGTTACTCGTCTGACAGGCAGTGCCACGATCTTAACGATGTGTGCCAGACGGCGCAAATTTCCGTATAAATTGGCTGATCGGACTTGTTCGGCGTACAAGTGTACGCTATTGTGCCAATCGAAACTTACTATAGTGCGACTTACAGAGGTATTGAATGAAACGTGCAGTGATTACTGGCTTGGGCATCGTTTCCAGCATCGGTAATAACCAGCAGGAAGTCCTGGCATCTCTGCGTGAAGGACGTTCAGGGATCACCTTCTCCGAAGAGTTTAAAGATGCAGGAATGCGCAGCCATGTATGGGGTAACGTCAAACTGGATACGACCGGTTTGATTGACCGCAAAGTGGTTCGTTTCATGAACGATGCCTCTATTTATGCCTATCTCTCTATGCGTGAAGCGATTGCTGATGCCGGTCTGAGCGAAGAGGTTTATCAGAACAACCCTCGCGTGGGCCTGATTGCCGGTTCTGGCGGTTCTTCCAAAGCGCAGGTCTTCGGTGCCGACGCAATGCGTAGCCCGCGTGGCCTGAAAGCGGTTGGCCCGTATGTGGTCACCAAAGCGATGGGTTCAGCGGTTTCCGCTTGCCTCGCAACGCCGTTTAAAATCCACGGCGTCAACTACTCAATCAGCTCCGCCTGTGCGACCTCCGCACACTGTATCGGTAATGCCGTTGAGCAGATTCAACTGGGCAAACAGGATATCGTCTTTGCCGGCGGCGGCGAAGAGCTGGGCTGGGAAATGGCCTGTGAGTTCGACGCGATGGGCGCACTGTCTACTAAATATAACGATCAGCCATCAAAAGCTTCCCGTACCTATGACGCAAACCGTGACGGTTTTGTTATCGCTGGCGGCGGCGGTATGGTGGTGGTTGAAGAACTGGAACACGCCCTGGCGCGTGGCGCGCATATCTACGGAGAAATTGTGGGTTACGGCGCGACCTCTGATGGCGCTGATATGGTTGCCCCGTCCGGTGAAGGCGCAGTACGCTGCATGCAGATGGCGATGCAGGGCGTTGATACTCCAATCGACTATCTGAACTCCCACGGTACGTCCACACCGGTTGGCGATGTGAAAGAACTGGGTGCGATTCGCGAAGTCTTCGGCGATAAGAGCCCGGCAATCTCCGCCACCAAAGCCATGACCGGCCACTCTCTGGGCGCTGCTGGCGTGCAGGAAGCCATTTATTCTCTGCTGATGCTGGAGCACGGTTTCATCGCTCCGAGTATCAACATCGAAGAGATGGATGAGCAGGCGGCAGGTCTGAATATCGTGACCGAAACGATCGATCGTCAACTGACTACGGTCATGTCCAACAGCTTCGGTTTCGGTGGTACTAACGCCACGCTGGTGATGCGTAAGCTGAAAGCGTAATACCGTGGTTGACGAGAAAGGGAGCCAGACGGCTCCCTTTTTACTTTTTAAGCGGTTCGTTTTCTGCTGCGATTTCTGCAGACCACGCCCGGGCCTGGGCAATGGCACCCGCACTGTAGATGGGATGCTCAAAATGATTTCCGACATCCCTGACGCGATAGATTTTCCAGTGCTTTCCTTCCCGGCGCGTATAAACTTCCAGACGAATGGGGGGCTGGTCGACAGGACCGCCCAACTGGACCATCACTTTTTCGCCGCCGAGAAAGGGTTGCGGATGTCCAACCTGTAATTGTGGAATCCATTCTGGCGCATAATCCTGCACATACATAAAGTAGTCTGAGTCCACAATCTCTTGCTCATAATAGCTATCAATCAACGTCAGACGATCGATAACCTCTTTTGCAACATAGCGTTGCAGTAATCCTGCTGTTTCATGGGGCTTATCCGGATTGACCGTAAATGTCTTCATCCATGAAAGATAGAATTGCTTCACGTCGTGAGAACTGTCTTGCGAAGGGGCTGAACAACTGCACAGTAGCAGGATGAGTGGCAACAATAAGAAGGTTTTCATCATTTCTTCCTGTAAATGATATATGTCGGTTTTGCTGCCCGATAACCCGGTCCTGCCCACATGTCGCGCTGTCTGAAGTCTGAATACCACTCTGAACCGTCGAAAATCGCCATATGACCACTTGGATTTCCGCCGGCATAGGGTTGAATGACGATGACATCTCCCGCCTGAGGGGACTCAAAGGCACTTATCGCGCTAAATCCGGCACTCTTTAATATTGGACCGTAGTCTTTGGCGTGGTAGGTGCTGCCAAGAACTACACCTCCCGCCCGTATCGCTTTACGGGTAAATTCTGCACAGCGGCTTTGTGAATGTGTGCCCGCATGCGATTTTGCATAATTAGCAGCAGCTGTTTTATCCCAACTCATAATAACCTCTGTTAGTGAAACGCGTAAAAAATTACGAGAAGCATTAACAATATTTTCTCCGTCAGGCATAACCTTTAGTGCTATTGGTATCTACAATATGTTTCGCTAATTCATTTATTAATTCCGGTAAAGAATAAAACAAACAGAAAATATTAGTTTTTGTTATTCTCTGACGATTCAGGGGCAGAAACAGAGGGCATTTTGATATAACGGGTCGGCCATATTACGTCTGGCGTAGTTTCCAGCGCATCAGCGATAATCTGCTCGGCACGAGGCCAGCAGCGGGTAAAGACGTTCCGTAGCGAATCGGGTGACAAACCCGCCGCGCGTGAAAGATCCCTGAGCGTAATACCTCTTTTTTCTAGTGCACTTTTAATATCTGCACGATGCCAGTCTTGGCTTTTTTCTCTCATTCTGTAATCCTACGAAGATGTGTTATCGGCGCCGATATTTTTTATGGTTTTTATCATGGTGACAAAAGAAGGTGATTTTCTTTTGTCGGCTGAGCATTGCCAGAATAACCCTGAAATTTCGTGTAAGAAAGAAAAGTTATTTTTATTTCACTGGGGAAAGGAACGAAATGATGTCTAAAGAATGGCTCACGGTACAGGAATGTATTGGCCTACCGGGTTTTCCCGGTAGCATCCCCGCTGTTCGCAACCGGCTCAATATTCTGAGCGCAGGTAAAGAAGGCATTAAACGCAAGCGCAGTAAATCAAAGGCGTGGGAGTACCACATTTCAATTCTGCCCGTCTATGTTCGCCCATACGTTGTGGACAGCGATCCTGAATCAGTGCGGAATGAGGCATCGGCCTGGGAAGCGGAGCCGAAAGAGATTTGGGATATGATGTTCAGACTCCTGACGCCAGAACAACAGCAGCAGGTGACTTATCTGTTTGGCACAAAAGGGATTGGCGCGGTGCTACCTTCCCTCTTCGACAATAAACCCCACTATTGAGCGCACTGCATGGTTTGCGGTTGACAACTTTAGCCACTCACAGGCAGACTTCACCCCCAACATTATCATCACGATAATGCGTAAGCGTTCAACGTTATCCAACGCACCTTAATCCTGACAGTCAGGTGGAGGGGGCGTGGCTTTTCCTCGCCTTACTCTGCATTCTGGAGTAACGCATGACAGCAGTAACCCATAAAGAAAAAACATCTGCAGCAAACACATCGCTATTTCGCATCGCTTTCGCGGTTTTTTTGACCTACATGACGGTCGGACTGCCGCTGTCGGTGATCCCGCTTTTTGTTCACCAGGAACTGGGTTATGGCAATACCCTGGTCGGTATCGCGGTGGGGATCCAGTTTCTGGCAACGGTTCTCACGCGCGGCTATGCCGGGCGGCTCGCCGATCAATACGGTGCCAAGCGCTCCGCGCTGCAGGGAATGTTTGCCTGCGCGCTGGCGGGCGGCGCGTGGTTGCTGGCGGCTTTATTACCTGTTTCCGCGCCGATCAAATTCGCGTTATTGATTATCGGACGCCTGATACTTGGCTTTGGTGAAAGCCAGTTGTTGACGGGAACCCTGACCTGGGGGCTGGGCCTGGTCGGTCCTGCGCGTTCCGGAAAGGTGATGTCGTGGAACGGTATGGCGATTTATGGCGCGCTGGCGGCAGGTGCGCCGCTCGGGTTGCTGATCCACAGCCATTTTGGTTTTGCCACACTGGCAGGTACGACCATAGCGCTTCCGCTGCTGGCCTAGGCATTTAACGGCACGGTACGGAAAGTTCCGGCTCATGCCGGAGAGCGCCCCTCTTTGTGGAGCGTGGTGGGGCTTATCTGGAAACCTGGTCTGGGTCTCGCGTTGCAGGGCGTAGGATTCGCCGTCATCGGCACCTTTATTTCACTCTACTTTGCCAGTAACGGCTGGGCGATGGCGGGTTTCACGCTGACGGCATTCGGCGGGGCATTTGTCCTGATGCGCGTGCTGTTTGGCTGGATGCCGGATCGCTTCGGTGGGATGAAAGTGGCTATCGCTTCGCTGTTAGTGGAAACCCTTGGGCTGGGACTGCTCTGGCTGGCGCCGACCGCCTGGTTTGCTTTACTCGGTGCGGCACTAACCGGAGCGGGCTGTTCGCTCATTTTCCCGGCGCTGGGGGTTGAAGTGGTAAAACGCGTGCCTTCTCAGGTTCGCGGGACGGCACTGGGGGGATACGCCGCATTCCAGGATATCTCATACGCCGTTACCGGCCCGTTGGCAGGACTGCTTGCCACGTCCTGTGGCTATCCGTCCGTATTTCTTGCCGGCGCGATTTCTGCGGTGACAGGGATTCTGGTAACGCTGCTGTCGTTTCGCCGGGTCTAAATAACCAGCCAGAAAATCAGTAGTGCGACAACCAGTGCGATAAACAGCAGCCCAGGGCGCGCGGAGAACGAGCGGAGCGTTTCGATAACCGGCGCAAAGGGGCTGTAGATTGGCTGAATATGACGCGGTTCACTCAATTCGCGATCGCGTTCAACCCGGCGCAGAAAGATCTGATTCAGCAGATCCTGCACCTGCGCAGTTGTCAGCACCGTTTGCGCCTGGATCTGGTATGTCTGCTGGGCGTACTCTTTCAGGCCTGCCAGTTCGTCCGCTTCCAGCGGCTGCTTGAGCGCTGTTTGCAGTGATTGCAACGTTGGGGCGTGTTGCAGACTCAACGTCTGGCGCGCCTGTAGCCAGGTGACCAGATGGGTGAAATGCTTTGCCGGAATCAGCTCACCGCTTTTCACGCCGGAAAGTTCCAGCATCGATTGCCAGATAAGCTTGCCGGATTCCCCCGTCGCGGCGGCCAGTCTGGTCACCAGTTGATTTAACGTATTATGTTCGGCAGGCAACAAAGGGCGGTCGGTCGCCGGGCGCTGTTGCGGCTGCGGAATCGACAACTGTCCCTGTTGCAACAGCGTCAGTACGTTTTTGAGCTGCTCTGGCGTCAGTTGGCTGAGCGCCGTCTGCGCGTAATTCTGGCGAATAAAATCGCTGACCGCCTGGCGGTTATTGCCCAGATTCAGCAGTTCCGTAAGCTGTGACAGCACCTGGCGGTTGGCATGGTTTTGCTGGGCCACACCAAGGCGCTGGTTAAGGTTTTGCTCAGCGGCAGGGAAGTGGCGCGACAGAAGCGGTGTATCGCTTTTCACGCCGAGATCGTGCTTCATTCCGGCCCACACCTCCGCACTTTGCTGTTGCGTCAGTGAAATCAGGCGGGTTATCAGTCGTTCCAGTACGGTTCGCTGCTGTGTGGAGAGCGGCTGTTCGCCCGCAGAAGAGACGACAGGTTGCCCTTCATCGGGAGGGTGTGCCGGAGTACCGGAAATGGGTTGCATCATCACTTATCCTTAAAGCATCAATCTTAGCAAAGTATGCCTGGCGGCCAGATTATGGCACACTTGCCCGGTTAACTCTCGTTCTCAAACAGGTACGACAGACGTGAAAATTCTCGTTGATGAAAATATGCCTTACGCCCGCGAATTGTTTAGTCGTTTGGGGGAGGTAAAAGCGGTTCCCGGACGCCCTATCCCCGTCGCTGAACTGGATGACGCTGACGCTCTGATGGTGCGATCCGTTACCAAAGTGAATGCATCTTTGCTGGACGGGAAGCCCATCAAATTTGTCGGCACCGCGACAGCCGGAACCGATCACGTAGATGACGCCTGGCTTAAGCAGGCGGGAATTGGATTTTCAGCGGCCCCCGGATGTAATGCCATCGCGGTGGTGGAGTATGTGTTCTCCTCGTTGTTGATGCTGGCGGAGCGCGATGGGTTCACGCTTCGCGATCGTACTGTCGGGATTGTCGGCGTGGGTAACGTAGGCGGTCGTCTACAGGCGCGGCTGGAGGCATTGGGGATCCGCACGCTATTGTGCGATCCGCCGCGCGCGGATCGTGGGGACGAAGGGGATTTCCGTTCCCTTGATGAACTGGTACAGGAAGCCGATATCCTGACCTTCCATACGCCGCTGTTTAAGGACGGTCCTTACAGGACATTGCATCTCGCTGATGATGCGCTGATTAGCCGCCTGAAGCCCGGTACAATTCTGATTAATGCCTGCCGTGGCGCGGTGGTTGATAATACCGCGCTGCTGGCGCGTCTTAACGCCGGACAGGATTTGAGCGTTGTGCTGGATGTCTGGGAAGGCGAACCGGATCTGAACATTGAACTGCTGAACCTGGTCGATATCGGTACGCCGCACATCGCTGGCTACACGCTGGAGGGCAAGGCTCGCGGAACCACACAGGTTTTTGAAGCCTGGAGCGCGTTTATTGGCCGCGAACAGCACGTTGCTCTGGACACCTTACTGCCCGCGCCGGAATTTGGTCGCATTACGCTACACGGCGCGTTAGATCAGCCGACGCTGAAAAGACTGGTGCATTTGGTGTATGATGTGCGCCGCGACGATGCGCCATTGCGCCGCGTCGCCGGTATACCGGGTGAGTTCGATTCGTTGCGTAAAAACTATCTTGAGCGTCGCGAATGGTCCTCGTTGTACGTGATGTGCGACGACGCGGATGCGGCGACGTTACTGTGTAAACTGGGTTTTAACGCCGTTCATCACCCGGCACGTTAATGTCTTCTTAATGCTCCCTGACGAATAATCGGCGGGGAGCTTATGCTTTTCTGGAGTAAACCACCATGTCTGAAGGCTGGAATATTGCCGTCCTCGGCGCGACGGGCGCCGTTGGCGAAGCGCTGCTTGAAACCCTGGCTGAACGTCAGTTTCCGGTGGGGGAAATTTATGCGCTGGCGCGTCCTGAAAGCGCAGGCGAACATCTGCGCTTTGGTGGAAAGTCCGTCATCGTGCAGGATGCGGCGGAATTCGACTGGACTCAGGCGCAACTGGCCTTTTTCGTGGCGGGCGTTGAAGCGACCGCGGCCTGGGTTGACGAGGCGACGAACGCAGGTTGTCTGGTGATTGATTCCAGCGGACTGTTCTCGCTGGAACCGGATGTGCCGCTGGTGGTTCCGGAAGTGAACCCGTTTGTGCTGGCAGACTATCGCAACCGTAATGTGATTTCCGTACCCAACAGCCTGACCAGCCAGTTGCTGGCGGCGCTGAAACCGCTTATCGATCAGGGCGGACTTTCTCGCATCAGCGTGACCAGCCTGCTTTCGGCTTCAGCGCATGGTAAAAAAGCCGTCGACGCCCTCGCCGGACAGAGCGCAAAACTGCTCAACGGTATTCCTATTGATGAAGACGACTTCTTTGGTCGTCAACTGGCGTTCAACATGTTGCCGTTGTTACCGGATCGTGAAGGCAGCGTGCGTGAAGAACGGCGAATCGTCGATGAGGTACGTAAAATCATGCAGGATGACGGGCTGATGATCTCCGCCAGTTGCGTACAGTCGCCGGTGTTTTATGGTCATGCGCAGATGGTTGCTTTTGAAGCGCTGCGTCCGCTCGCCGCCGAAGAAGCGCGTGAAGCTTTTGCACGTGGCGAAGACATTGTGTTGTCTGAAGAGAGCGAATTCCCGACACAGGTAGGTGACGCGTCCGGTAATACGCAGTTGTCTGTGGGCTGTGTGCGTAATGATTACGGTATGCCGGAACAGGTTCAGTTCTGGTCCGTTGCCGATAACGTGCGCTTTGGCGGCGCGCTGATGGCGGTGAAAATTGCGGAAAAACTGGTGCAGGAGTACCTGTACTGATGTCTGACCAGCAACAACCGCCCGTCTATAAAATTGCGCTGGGCATTGAGTATGATGGCAGCAAATATTATGGCTGGCAGCGTCAGAATGAAGTGCGTAGCGTGCAGGAAAAGCTGGAAAAGGCGCTCTCGCAGGTTGCCAACGAACCGATTAACGTTTTTTGCGCGGGTCGTACGGATGCCGGTGTTCATGGGACCGGGCAGGTTGTGCATTTCGACACCACCGCGCAGCGTAAAGATGCGGCATGGACATTGGGTGTAAATGCGAATTTGCCTGGTGACATTGCGGTGCGATGGGTGAAAGCTGTTCCCGACGATTTTCACGCGCGGTTTAGCGCTACGGCTCGCCGATACCGCTACATCATCTACAATCATCGGCTGCGTCCGGCGATATTAGGTAAAGGGGTGACCCACTATTATGAGCCGCTGGATGCTGAGCGGATGCACCGTGCGGCGCAGTGCCTTATCGGTGAGAATGACTTTACGTCGTTTCGCGCCGTGCAGTGCCAGTCACGCACGCCGTGGCGTAACGTGATGCATATTACTGTGTCACGTCATGGCGCTTATGTGGTGGTCGATATCAAAGCAAATGCCTTTGTTCATCATATGGTCAGGAATATTGTTGGCAGCCTGATGGAAGTAGGTGCCCACAACCAGCCGGAGAGCTGGATAGCAGAGCTGTTAGCAGCAAAGGACAGAACGCTCGCAGCGGCAACGGCGAAGGCCGAAGGGCTGTATCTGGTTGCGGTGGATTACCCTGAACGGTTTGACCTCCCGCAAACGCCCATGGGGCCGCTCTTTCTGGCGGACTAATTTGAGTCGTATAAAGGCATAAATATGGACCTGATATATTTTCTCATCGATTTTATCCTGCACATTGATGTGCACCTGGCGGAGCTGGTCGCAGAGTATGGCGTCTGGGTCTACGCGATTTTGTTCCTGATTTTGTTTTGCGAAACCGGACTGGTGGTGACGCCGTTTTTGCCAGGCGATTCCCTGCTGTTTGTTGCTGGCGCGCTGGCGTCACTGGGCACCAACGATCTTAATGTGCATGTGATGGTGGTGCTGATGCTGATCGCTGCCATTGTGGGCGATGCTGTGAACTACACGATTGGGCGGCTGTTCGGCGAGAAACTGTTCAGTAACCCGAACTCAAAAATTTTCCGGCGCAGCTACCTGGATAAAACCCACCAGTTTTATGAAAAACACGGTGGCAAAACTATTATTCTTGCCCGTTTCGTCCCGATCGTCAGAACCTTTGCGCCGTTCGTCGCGGGAATGGGGCATATGTCCTATCGTCATTTTGCCGCGTATAACGTAATTGGCGCACTGCTGTGGGTTCTGCTCTTTACTTATGCAGGCTACTTCTTCGGGACGATTCCGATGATCCAGAACAACCTTAAGTTGCTGATTGTCGGGATTATTGTGGTATCGATCCTGCCAGGCGTTGTGGAAATTATTCGCCATAAACGCGCTGCGTCACGTGTAACAAAATAGAAACTAACTGGGCGGTTCGACCACTTTTTTATCCAAAGTTTCGGGCTGTTATGTTTTAATGTGCAACATTCATGGTCTGTGGGATGCAAAGGTGGCATTATTCGCTCCCACAGCAAAACTGGAACACACCAGGTTCAGGCAGAAAGGTCATAAATGAGCTGGATTGAACGAATTAAAAGCAACATTACTCCCACCCGTAAGGCAAGCATTCCTGAAGGGGTGTGGACTAAGTGTGATAGCTGCGGTCAGGTTTTATACCGTGCTGAGCTGGAACGTAATCTTGAGGTCTGTCCGAAGTGTGATCATCACATGCGTATGACGGCGCGTAATCGCCTGCATAGCCTGTTAGATGAAGGTTCTCTTGTGGAACTGGGTAGCGAACTTGAGCCGAAAGATGTGTTGAAGTTCCGTGACTCCAAGAAATACAAAGATCGTCTGGCTTCCGCGCAAAAGGAAACCGGTGAGAAAGATGCGCTGGTGGTGATGAAAGGTACGCTTCATGGCATGCCGGTTGTCGCAGCGGCCTTTGAGTTCGCTTTCATGGGCGGCTCCATGGGGTCTGTGGTTGGCGCGCGTTTTGTGCGTGCCGTTGAGCAGGCGCTGGAAGATAACTGCCCGCTGGTGTGTTTCTCTGCCTCCGGCGGCGCTCGTATGCAGGAAGCGCTGATGTCGCTGATGCAGATGGCGAAAACCTCCGCCGCGCTGGCAAAAATGCAGGAACGTGGTCTGCCGTACATCTCCGTGTTGACTGACCCGACCATGGGCGGCGTCTCTGCAAGTTTTGCCATGCTGGGCGATCTCAACATTGCTGAACCGAAAGCGCTGATCGGCTTTGCGGGACCGCGTGTTATCGAGCAAACCGTACGTGAGAAACTGCCGCCGGGATTCCAGCGCAGTGAATTCCTGATTGAAAAAGGCGCTATCGATATGATCGTCCGCCGTCCGGAAATGCGCCTGAAACTGGCAAGCATTCTGGCGAAGCTGATGAATCTGCCGGCGCCAAATCCGGATGCCCCGCGTGAAGGCGTGGTGGTGCCGCCGGTGCCGGATCAGGAACCCGAGGCCTGATAACTGAAAAGGGCAGGGCCACAGGCGCTGCCCTTTTGCTTTCTCAACGTTACGAATTTACGGGCATCATGGATAACAAGCGCATTCCTAAAGCCGCGTCGCCCCTGGCCTCGTGGCTTTCTTATCTGGAAAACCTCCACGCAAAAGCAATTGATCTTGGCCTTGAACGTGTCAGCCGGGTGGCGTCACGACTGGGCATTCTGAGACCTGCGCCGTTTGTTTTCACCGTGGCGGGAACCAACGGCAAAGGCACCACCTGCCGGACGCTTGAGGCGGTATTGACGGCGGCGGGATATAAAGTGGGTGTCTATAGTTCGCCGCATCTGGTGCGTTACACTGAGCGCGTGCGCGTGCAGGGTAAGGAATTGCCGGAATCCGCCCATACGGAGTCCTTTGCGGAAATTGAAGCTGCGCGCGGTGACATTTCACTGACCTATTTTGAATACGGCACGCTGTCTGCGCTGTGGTTGTTTAAACAGGCGCATCTGGATGTGGTGATTCTGGAAGTGGGCCTGGGCGGACGGCTGGATGCGACCAATATCGTTGATGCCAATGTCGCGGTGATCACCAGCATTGCGCTTGACCATACTGACTGGCTGGGGCCGGATCGCGAAAGCATTGGCCGGGAAAAGGCGGGGATCTTTCGGGCAGAGAAACCGGCAGTGGTCGGCGAACCGGAAATGCCGTATACCATCGCTGATGTGGCACTGGAGAAAGGGGCGCGTTTACAACGTCGCGGTGTAGACTGGCGGTTTTCGGTGACGGCGACGGGCTGGTCATTTAGCGACAGCCACGGCACACTGACTGATTTGCCGCTGCCACAGGTGCCGCAGCCTAACGCGGCAACCGCGCTGGCAGCACTGCGCGCCAGCGGTCTGACCGTCAGTGAGCAGGCCATTCGCGACGGCATTGCCCAGGCGATTTTACCCGGACGTTTTCAGATTGTGAGCGAGTCACCGCGCGTGATCCTCGATGTCGCACATAATCCGCATGCGGCGGAATATCTGACCGGACGGTTGAAAATGTTGCCGAAAAAGGGGCGCGTTCTTGCCGTTATCGGTATGCTACATGATAAGGATATTGCGGGAACGTTGGCCTGGTTGAAAAGCGTGGTCGACGACTGGTATTGTGCTCCGCTGGAAGGCCCTCGGGGTGCTACGGCAGAACAACTGCTGGAACATCTGGTTAAAGGCAGTGTCTATGACAGTGTCGCGCTGGCATGGCATGCTGCTCTGGCAGACGCGAAACCGGAAGACACCGTACTGGTGTGTGGGTCATTTCACACAGTTGCACATGTCATGGAAGTGATGGACGCGGGGAGAAGCGGTGGCGAGTAAGTTTCAGAATCGTTTAGTTGGCACCATTGTGCTGGTCGCGCTGGGCGTGATTGTGCTGCCCGGGCTGCTCGACGGACAGAAAAAACATTATCAGGACGAATTCGCGGCGATCCCACTGGTGCCGAAACCGGGCGATCGTGATGAACCGGATATGATGCCTGCGGCAACACAGGCGCTACCGACTCAACCGCCAGAAGGGGCGGCGGAGGAGGTGCGTGCGGGGGATGCGGCGGCGCCGTCATTGGATCCGTCTCGTTATGCATCAACCACTAATCCTGAACTTGATCCGACGCCAGCGCCGGTAGAACAACCCAAACCGAAACCGGTAGAAAAGCCGAAGCCGCAGCCGAAGCCACAGCCACAACCGCAAGTTGAGGCGGCGCCTGCACCTGCGCCAAAACCGGCGGAGGAAGAGAAACCGGCCCCGACGGGGAAAGCTTACGTGGTCCAGCTCGGTGCGCTGAAGAATGCCGATAAGGTCAATGAGATCGTGGGTAAACTT